>Ga0268252_1001740_pt1 | contig 11827 bp, 14 predicted proteins | sample AgamicMgSfrz_FD_200244 | JGI IMG/M metagenome (GOLD analysis project Ga0268252, IMG submission 200244) | Agave microbial communities from Guanajuato, Mexico - Mg.Sf.rz (v2) (version 3) | ecosystem: Host-associated > Plants > Phyllosphere > Phylloplane/Leaf | place: Guanajuato, Mexico | collected... | reverse complement strand
ACGATCCAACTCAATTTTTTGAAGGGAACAGCTTAGAAGATACATTAAGTCATTTACATCGTGTACAGAAATTCCTCGGAATGAAACCTTTAAAGAGTTTCACTTGTTATGATGTAATTAAAAATCCGAAGGTTGAAAAATTTGTATCCGAACTTGATATACATCTGAAAGAAGTATTGGATTTTTAATCTATTAAGTAAAATCATGAGGAGGTAAAAACATGTTAAAAGGTAAAAAAGTTGTGATTATCGGTGGAAGCTCGGGGATTGGGTTTGAATCAGCTAAACAAGTAATAGCCCAAGGAGCAGAAGTAATTATTGCCAGCCGTTCCAGAAATAAATTACAGAATGCAAAAGAGCAACTAGGTGCTAAAGCCACAGCTTTTACGCTAGATACAACAGAAGAACAGCAAGTTCAGTCTTTCTTTGAAAAAGTCGGCCAGTTCGACCATCTTGTGGTGAGCGCAGCAGAAACATCTGGTGGGTCATTCCTCCATACAAATACAGCCCAAGCTCGACAATTGTTTGAAAACAAATTTTGGGGGCAATATTACGCAGCTAAACACGGTGCTCCGAAAGTTTTACCACAGGGTTCGATTACTTTATTTTCTGGGGTAGTAGCCTACAAATCGATGGTTGGTTCGTCAATTCTAGGTGCAGTCAATGCCGCTATTTCGAATTTAGGTCAGACCTTGGCATTAGAACTTGCTCCGATCCGAGTGAACATCATTTCACCCGGTATCATTGATACACCTTCCCGCAGCAAAATGCCAGAAGAAACCCGCAACCATTTCTATGCTACGGTGGGAAACAAACTTCCTGTGAAACGAATAGGAAGAGCTGAAGACGTTGCACAAAGCGTACTATACTTGCTCCAAAATAGTTTCGTAACTGGAACCGTTCTACATGTGGAAGGCGGTCACATTTTATCTTAATAATGTTAAGAAGAAATATGTCAAACAGCCGTTATCCCGCGAGGGATTTACGGCTGTACTAAAGAAGATTTTAGAGGTATTAGTGAAAAAGGAGCTTATTTTCTTTCTAGGTGTAATACCTCCCCATGCCCATCAAGATAAGGAAAAACCCTATCCTCAAAACAAGGAAAACGCTATTCTTTTTGTAGAATCAATCTGAAACATACAATTTGTCATGTTCCCATTAATCCTCATTACGTTCTACTTTGGTTGTTGGCACATCATTGGATCTCTCGTCCATTTGATGAAAAAGATAAGCGACTAAGCACATCCCCAGCATATAAAAACCCATTACTTCGTACATAATCAGCTACCCCTTACCTACTGCAGTAAGGGTTCTTTTTTATTTTTCGACTGGACAGGCAAGCATACTGAAGTAGCTACATAGTATCTAAAGAATCACGACTTCGTTGCCTAATCAGTATCTAGTTCAGTATCGCTACCGCGTTAATACAAGCTGTATACGCGTAGTGAAGCCCTTCGTGGAACCTGTAAGGGAGCTGAGCCGAAGAGGCGAAGGGGGCGACCGGATGCGTTGAGCCGAAATAATGAGTACCTGAAAGGCAAAAAATAAAAAGAATGAAAGAAGGTAACAACATGATAAAAACAAAATGGTTTGACTTTCGATGCTTCTTTTATAACCCTTCTTCAACTCCCTCAATGAAACCTCGTCCTATTGCTGCTTATTCCTTTGTTCCTTTTAGTCCACTCGCCCTGCTTGACCCCACCATTCTTACTATAGGAGGCATTGTTTTAGGAATTGCTATCATCGAACGAATATTAGAACGGTGGGGTGTGATTGATCTGGTCAATCAGTTTTCAAAGATAATGCGCTTTATCTTGCCTGTCACCTTTTATGGGGCCTTATTTTACTTCTTTGCGACATTTATGTTTTAAGGAGGATTCTAGATGTTTGAGAAACTAAAATTGCGTGGAAAGCTTATTAAAGCATTTCGTACGGCAGAGATTTATCGGGTCATAAAGCGTGGGGATCGTACCTCCTATCAATTTCCGAAGATCCATCAGATCGATCATCAGAACACCTACACTCGGTATGCGTTTTCCTTACTGAACGGCATTGATCCTGAACTTTTAACAAAAAAGAGATGGGCCTTACGACAAGTATTAGGCAGCAATATTGAAGTGAATGGCAGCTTAAAGAACTTTAGTATTACCGTTCATCACAAAAGCTTGCCTAAGATGCTCAATTATAGTTATGAAGTCATTCATCCTCATATTGAGAAAATGGAGCTTCCCGTATGCATTGGTCAAGATATCTATGGAAACCCCGTTTCATGGGATTTTGCCGAATTAGAAACCTTATTAATATCTGGCGAAATTGGAGCCGGAAAGAGCAGTCTCATGCGTGTGATCCTCACAACGTGGGTGAAATATACACTGCCTAAAGATCTGCGATTAGTATTAGTTGATCTCAAAAGAGCAGATTTAGGCTTGTTTCATGGGATAGAGCATGTGGATGCGCTTTGTTTTGAGGCAAAGGATATGAGAAAACCTTTTGCTTTATTACGAGCTGAAATGTATCGAAGAGGCGATTTATTGTTAGAGCATGGCGTGACACATATAAGCAGGCTTCCTTTTAAGCTGCCTCGTATCGTCGTGGTTGTAGATGAGATGAGCATCATTAAGCGAGAAACGGATCTCGTAGAGATGATTCAACAGTTTGCGAGCCAAGGTCGTGCGTTAGGTGTTCATACGATTATTGCGATGCAGCGTCCCGATGCGGATTTATTAAATTCAGCATTAAAGGCGAACTTACGAGTAAGAATCTCTGGAAGGCAAGCTGATGCCACGAATGCAAAGGTGGCAGGTGTACTTGGGGCAGGAGAAATCGATGCCGCAGCCAGGGGACGCATGAAAATTAAAATTGATGAGGTGAAAGAGTTTCAAGCGTATTTCTTAGATGAAGGAGCTTGTAAGGAAATACTTTCTCCTTATAAAACGCTCATAAAAGATCCTGAACCAGAACTAGAAGTGGCATCACAATCCATCTTTGGGTTATTAGAGGAGGAGCAGCGATGAGCTTTCGGTTATCTCAACGTGATAAAGACATCATAGCGTTTATTAATCAATTTAGAGCCGTGGATCGAGACTCACTAGTTGAACTATTCTTTAAACAACTGAAATCGCCCATAAATGCATGTAATAGTGTGATGGTACGTTTATATCGATTAGGGCTAATTGAACGCACACAGCAGTATTCTCCAACGGTTTATTTACCTGTGGATGCAAAGATCAAAAAGAACTCTCAAAAAATATTACATTTCCTGTCTATCTTGGATGTCTATAAACAAATGTGTACGTATAGCACACCTAAACAGGTCATTGTCGAAGATAAGCCCACGGGAAGAAAAGGAGGAATTGAACCAGATCTATTTTGCATTTTTAAAGGATCTCCTTTTTGGATCGAAATGCAACGAAATCAGTATTCCGAACAGAAAATGCAGGCGAAGATTAACCTTTATGAGGAGTTTTTCTTTTCAGATGAATGGAGATCCTTACATTGGCAGCCGGAAGATCGAACAGCCATATTCCCTTCCGTTATTTTGATTACACCTGTTCGGTATGCTGTTGCTTCGGATCATATCCGTATTATACAAGTAGCAAGCATTTATGAACTCATGGAGAAATATAGAGGTTCTACTAAACAACAGAGAGAAGCAAAGCTGATAACACAGGTCTCTTCTGGTGGGATTAGAATCAACTTAATCTAGAATGCTAAAAATGTAGCCCACAAAAAAATCTCCTATCTGATTTTCAGCAAATGGAATAGGAAGTCAGATAGGAGAAAGAAAAAGACACATATAAACATATGCGCAAACAAAAGATAGATTCTAACATGTATGAAAGTAAACCTCTAAGTTATGTTTGCATGTAGATTGGTATGGATAGATAGTGGGTAAATTTGATAAATGTAAAAAGATTTCTTCCTCCTCCTGATAAAGAAAGAAGAATCTTTTTACGAGCTGAAATGCATGATGAAACATGCCATACCGACCTAATAAATCGTACCATATCTTTATAACAAGAAAGAGGCAGTAGTGTTTCTTTTTATAAAGATACTATGTCAGGTAGGTTACAGCATTCGAATAAAAATCTGCAGAAACGAGAAATTTATAATTGGAATATTAAAGCGAAGGTGGGCTATTTATGATTTTAATTAAAGAAAATTTTGAAGATGGAAAAATGAATTATTTTGGCATAAAAGACAGTGGGATAGATGATATAGTAAATGATCCAGCTAATAGTATGGATGACTGGTCATTACATATCCCACCTATGGATAACGCCATGCCAAATGTTCTTATGCGAAGGCATCTAGTAGAATTAAAAAAGGGGCATACGTACACATTTAATTTATTTGCTAAGGGCGATCCTGCAGTAATAATACGCCTGTCATTTGTTAATAATCCATCTGGTGGTCATGGAAATCCTAAAATTTTAGCGCAAGCAGAAAAGGATTATTTATCCACTAATTATAGTGATGTCCCATATACACTAAAATTTACAGCTCTAGAGAATTATCCATACGGTGGTGTACATTTTCAAATAGGGGGGGCCAACGCATCTAGACCTTCTTTTGTCGATAATATCGAGGTTTCAGTAGAAAGCTGATTAGATTTAATATAGATGGTGTCTTAACATCGTTTCTGCCTTTTTTAGGCCTTTGATTTCACTATCTGCTTTTGTATTCATTGAAAGCATGTTGTGAAAAATGCAAGTAACAAGCTACCCCGATAAAGGTTCTTTTGCTTGCTTGTTTCCTATAGAAAACATTATGTTAACTAACTTTGTATATCGTGTATCCAGCTTAAAAAGAAAAAACTACTGATCCCTGTTCAGTAGTTTTTTCTTGATACATGTTGTCAACTCAAAAAGATGAGGATTTCCAAAATGATTCTTCACAACATCTGATGTAGTTTGCTCAAATTAATATTAATTATTATATCTTAATTTAAAAATTATATTGACTGATGTAAGTGCCTTCATTATAGTTGAATTATTCTGAAGATTAATGTTGGGTAACTGTTGAAAGATTACATAGTGGAATATGTTTCTTTCGTTCTAAACAGTCGCTTTTTTTATATTCCATAAGCTATGAAACATATATGTGCAAAATTTGAAACATCGTGTTTCATATATACAAGAGCAGGCTTAAGCCTGCTCTTTTTGATGAGGGCTCCGAAAAATCACATTATGCTAATTAAATATGAATAATGTAAATTATGTCTTAAAAAAACTGTCTTTTCTAATTGAAAAAGAAGTTTTTTGGTATGTTGAATGGTAGTTGTAAGTTGAAGTTTTACAGTGTACTAATTGCTTTGCTCAGGATAGAATGTATTATTTGTAATAGATAAACTAAAAGAACAATGCCTGCACTTAAAGGTGTATATTATATCCATCTTTAAGCGCAAAAATTAATCGTAATAATAATCTTTATCATTAAATTCCTTACAGAAATAAAAGTAACTTTTGATTTAAAAACTTATTTTATTTGTACTGACTTTACTACAGTGGTCTGTAATTCTACAAAAAAGAATAATAGATATACATAAAGAACTTCAGTTATACAAGTAATGTTTCCTAAAAAACTATTCATAGGTATTTTCATAGTGTTTGTTCCTTTCTTATATAATTTATCATTCTGTAGATGAGAAAAAACATAATAAAGAAAAGACTAAAAGATATTTACTTTAAGCAATGTCATAATCAATGCTTATCATGAAGGTAAAATTACTTAAAATGAGCATTCAGTTGACCTCTAATTGTGTCATTTCTCGTATTAATATGTTTTTTTCTTCTTTTAAAAAAATCATTACGAATTTCTCGTGTCAGAACTCCATCTTCTATCTTTTCTGCAATATCCATCAGTTTTTCAATATCAGAAAAAGAATACTTACGGATTCCCGAAGATGTACGTTCAGGAAAAATAAGTTTTTTGGTTTCATAATAACGAACTTTTCTTTCAGATAAACCCGTCATTTCGGTGACAATTTTCATAGTCATTACTTTCTTATCACGATATAAATAGTTTTTATCCAAATATCTCCTGTCCTTTCTCTCTTTTTTAAGAATTAAAATGATTAAAAATGTAATTAGATCTATATTAACTTTTAATAAAAAATTAATTACGGACTGTATAAATACAAAAGTAGCATCTAAATATGTAGGCACAGCTTTTTTATCCATAAAACATATTATCTAAATTTTCAAATAACTAATTTCACAATACCACTAGGTAAACAAACTGGCTACAACCGTGTTACGATTCCTAACACATATATTTGGATAATAAGATTGTAGTTTTATAGCTTTTTTTCTCCTAAATATGTTGAAGTATGATATTAACAGCTCCTTATTGGGTAGATGAAAAATTTTTTTCTTAAGGTAAATCTCCACTCTCATAAAGTACATTATGGTAACTAATTTTGTATGTCGTATACAGTCCCCAAAAAAACCTACTGACTCCATGTTCAGTAGGTTTTTTTGGGGACTATTCATAGTACACAATGAGGAATTGAGAATGAACATCTCTCCTTCTTTTCAATAGTTTGCTCAGAATAGAGAATTTTATTCATTATGTACATACTTAAAAATGAAGATCCAGTTTTTCTTTTCACTCTTAAAAGGTGTTCTATCTACTTTAAAATATAAGGGGGGAATTTTGAAAACACCATCAAGATTCGACAACATTTTCGTATTTAGTCTCCTATACTCTTAGGAGGATGGGGAAATGACAAACGAGAATCAAAGGTATATAGAGAAGCGCCAGGCCATCCTGAGCGCTTTTTTCCTTACAACAAACCAATTAGTTCTTTTCATGAAATCCTGTTGAAATTCACCTAAGATTAACGGAGGGATACATATGAGTACAAATATCAAAAATGAATTAATTGAAGATTACGATAAATACAAAGATGAGGACCTATTAAACCTCATTCATAATAGTAACGAAGAGGCACTAAATTTTTTAGTTAATAAATACCGAGGTTTTATTCAAGCGAAGACAACAGTCTATTTTTTAAAAGGGGCAGATAAAGAAGATCTTATTCAAGAGGGAATGATTGGTCTGTACAAAGCTATTCGTGATTTTAAAGGAGATAAAATGTCCTCCTTTAAAACATTTGCTGACCTCTGTATTAACAGACAGGTATGCACCGCAATTAAAGCAGCTGCTCGCCAAAAACACGAGCCTCTAAACGCGTATGTTTCCTTATACAAGCCTCTTTCCAATCAAGAATCAACTTATACGCTACTGGATATGATAGTCGAAAGAAACATTACAAACCCAGAAGTATTACTCATTGATGAGGAAGAACACGTAGAAAGAGAACAAAAAATAGCCAACTTGCTTAGTAAATTAGAAAAGAAAGTATGGAAATTATATATAAATGGCTATTCATACATAGAAATTTCCCAAGAGTTAAATATGTCTGAAAAGTCCATTGATAATGCTCTTCAACGAATAAAAAGAAAAGTGGGGCTGCACTTGCAGGTCAAAGAAGCTATATAATTTCCTGATTTTGACGAAAATGCCCTGTACTTAACTTGAGTGAGTCGTATAGTGATAAGCGCTCGGGTTGGTTCATTTCTTTCACATTCATTTATAATTTAATTGTCTTTGTAAGCCCTTATTTTTTAATTACTACCTAGAATTTCTGTTATGTTGACTAAAACTTCCTATGAAAGTTTAAAGTACATATATGTTGGATAATAATAGAAATGTCACCTTCCGAGGGTTGACTATATGACAGGCAGGCATGGATCAATGACCTTCTATTTTTCAAATAGAGGGTCATTCCTATTAAATATGGAGGTTAATAAGTAAAGAAATATATGATGTGCCTTTTTATATATCAAAGAAATCATCCGGTTTTAAATTAGAATCTAGCATTCTAAGAGCTTTCATAACTTTTTTTATCGTAGTACCCGAAGGAACATAATTAGCATCCGTACAAAGCTTGCTAACCGTACTTTTATTAAGCTTTGTCAATTTGCTTAACTCTGTTTGAGTGTAACCATTCTTATCTAGAAACTTTCCCAACTTACTTCTTTTTTTACCACGACTCCACATAACAAAAGCCTCCTTTTTTATAAAGGCTTGACCTAATTTACGAAAAATATTCAACTATTACGAAAAAAAAGAACTTTATTTATAAAAAACGGAAACTTAGGAGTCTTCTCTGCATACAATAAAGTAAATAGTATGATATTTTTATATAGCTCTATAGAATAATGTCGATATTTTTGTCATAAACATATAGCATGAATACAGTTAAGACCGCCTTATACACTGATACATATTGGGCGGTCTTTGTTATAGGTATGAATAGTTTTTAAGTATCATAGAAAATAAAAAACAGCCTGTCTACAATGAAAAGGACTAATATGTGAGACCAGTAAAAACGGTCACAAAAAGGTAGGAGTTATTGAGGTAATTTCTTTTTCCGTAGTCGGTGTAATCTCCGTTGAATTCCATGGGCTGATCTACCGATTAGTTGGCCAATTTCTTGTTGGGTACGACCTTCTTGATAAAACATGTACCATAGACGCGCATCTTCCTCTTCAGTCCACTTTTTATTTTCATATTTAGGTCGATTAAAATAATCATATTGTCTTTGTTCCTTTACCCAGTCGGGTTCTGGAATAAGAGTATTTAGGGATATTTTAGAAAAATTAATAAGTTCCTTATTCTGTTGTGCCCATTTCCAAAAGGATGCTACGTCAATTCCTAAAAATGTTCGTGTTTTTGCTCTCAAGATGTTATAGGGCAATTCTCTTTTCTGAATCCAGTTATAAATGGTATGAACATCAACTTGCAGACACTCTGCTAGTTCATATACTGTAATATTTCCCAGATGAGCTCTTACGCCATGTATACCTAAACGGTATAATCTAGACTCTAATGCTTGTATACTTCGCTGTAAGCGTCTAGATATTTGGTCAAGGGACTTGACTCCATACCATTTTAACAAGTATTCATCCTCTTTCTTTGTCCATCTACGTAACGAGGTTTTTCGTACTAATTTTAACAGTCTAATTCGATTCGCAACAGAAGAAGGGCTCTTGCCTAAATGTTTTCCAATCTCTCGGTTGTTCATCCTATTAATATTTACTTTTAAGAACGTATCTTGGTCAGGGGTCCATTTTTTGCGTATGCCATTCTGTTTATTGCGAAGCTGTAGTCGTGAGACCCGTTTATTAACCGATTCTTTACTACGATTTAAACATTCACCAATTTTTTGGAGTGTCATCCGCCCATATTGTTCTTTTAGAAATAAATCTTCTTCCTTCGTCCACAGTTTTTGATTTTTAGTCATTATATCTCCCTCCAATTCGCGACTTAGATGTATAGAAAGCTACGTATAGAGAATAGTAATGAAGATGTTCATCTTACCTCAACAGAGATTAAATCCTGTTTCATTTACTTTTTTATCTATTGGACACAGGTTATCACTTTGTTTAGTCTGTTTTGTCTAATTTGTCAGTGAAACGATAAACAATAGTTACTTTTTCTTTGAGTTCTTACTTTTGATACTCATATACAACAGGAACTTGATCCATTTTGACCGTTTTGGCCACGACATAACGACGGTATCCATCTTTTAAGATCTTTGACCCTTTTTCAATCGTCAACGGCTCATCTAAGCGCCCTGTACGCTTCACAAAATCGATCACCTTTTGCGTTTTTTCAGGGTTTGGGCGTGTCTTTAAGAACTCTTCAGGAACGATAATATCATCAAAGTTCAATAGATCCTGAGTTCCCTTCGGTTGGTTGGATAGTATTGTCTTTTTTTCCTCAGCCTTTTTCTCTTCTGTAGGCGCTTGTTGTACTTCTGGCTGAGTAGACTGTACTTCTTTCTTCTCTTCCTTTGCTACAGGTTGAGAAACAGCTGCCTGTTCTTCTTCCTGTTTAATAGATTCCGTGTTCTTTTGGGCTTCAGAAGGCTTAGATGCTTCTTGTTTAGGTTCTTTTTTCGCATCTGACTCATTCTTTTCTTTATCATTTTTATTGGGGAGAACGGTAATCTGGAAACAGATGACCCCTACTTCACCAGGACATTCATCAATTGGAATATCCAGCGTAGGTTCCCCTTGAATTAAAATCTTTTCATGCATGATGCTTTTCTTCGTGAGCCCTGTTTTATTAAAGGCTTTTTTCGCAACAAACACCGTATACGAAATAAAGGTACTCTTCTTTAATCCTTTAGGCGCAGATGGTGACCCTTTTTCACGCATATCAAAGGCAACGTAGCGATCGTATTCGCGTAAGGGTCCTGTAGCTGATCCGGTTAACGTAATTTTATGTGGCATAATAGTCTCCTCCTGCGTAGATTTTTAGTCACTGTTTATTTAGAACACAGTTCTAAATAAACATATTCTATTAAAACATCAGCTTCTAAGAGATTTCTACTTTTTTTGATTAGGAAGCTGTGTCTTTTAACTGATTATGTTGGCGTAAACATTCTTGTTCCTCTGGTGTTAAAGCTTGTCCTAAGTCCTGTTTCACCTGAGCTATCTCCAACAAGCTATACGTGGAGCTGTGCTCCTCTAACAGGCCCTCTTCTTCTAGTGTTAGCTCTTGTCCTAAATCTTGCTTTAGTTGAATCATTTCAAGCTGTTGATCCAAAGGAATTTCTGTTTCTTTTGGAGTTTCTTCTTGCTGCTGTTCAGCTTTTAACCAATCTGGAACTAGTTCCTTACGGATAATTCGTTTTGGTGTAGCCAATCTTGTTTCGTTGCTTTCGTTATGTATAACTTCTTGTTGGTTTGCGTATACTGATGGATAATCCTGCTCTTTAGGGTTTACCAATTCATAGAATTGATTTTTCGCAATTTGATAGATTAATCGACACATATCCCGTAGGGATAAAGGATTGCCTTGTTGATTGGCTTCATGGACATATTTATCTAATCCTACAATGGATGTATACGCAATTTCATGTACTTGCTCTTTCTCAATCTTAATCTCTGTATCTCTTTTTACGGCTTTTGCAGCATTTTGGATACGAGCATAAAAGTCTTGTAGTTGATGTCCATATTTACCTGCATAGACTTGATTGACTTTTCTAGGCACACCTTTGATGTATGTGAAGGACTGTGAAACAGACATTAAATGATTATTTATATGATTTACAGGTAAATCAAGGTTAATAAAGGCATCAGGTGATTTATCGGCCTCTAAGCTTGGTGTATCAACGTTTTCAGCACTTTCTGGATGCGTCACAGGACGTGTCACAGGAGTGGTCATTTCAGTTTTTTGGAAGCTTTGTACCTCTGTTGTGTCGTGTGCATAAAAGATATCATCACAAATGTGATGAAAGTTCTTATGGCTTTTAAGGATAAATACATAGCTATCAGGATGAGCACCGGTTATATCTTCTTTGATGTAACGAGCCACAATGATAAACGGTGTCGCTTTTAACGAGCGTACAAAACGAGAAACCGTACTTTTGGAAACATTAAATTTCTTCATAAGCGTTTCAGAACGGATCGCTTGAATACCCGTAGCCACTAGGTTATAGATGACGTGATCGAGCATTTCCATTCTCTTTTTAGGAAATTCTTTATGTATAGCTGATTGTTGTTGTTTAAAGTGGGCACGAAGACTTTCTAAAAAATCTTCTTTCTTTTTCCGAAGTGTAGACTTGTGGGTCCATAACCATTTGAACCGTCCATTGAAGGTATCTACATCTTTTAAATAGCAGGTTAATATCTTTGTCATTTGTTCATCTTCTCCTTTTAGGAACAAAAAAAGACACTGTTTCCCTGGAAAAAGGAAAACAATGTCTGTATTTTTGATGAACTAAGCCCTTGAAATACATTACATTTTGG
>Ga0268252_1001737_pt1 | contig 11851 bp, 9 predicted proteins | sample AgamicMgSfrz_FD_200244 | JGI IMG/M metagenome (GOLD analysis project Ga0268252, IMG submission 200244) | Agave microbial communities from Guanajuato, Mexico - Mg.Sf.rz (v2) (version 3) | ecosystem: Host-associated > Plants > Phyllosphere > Phylloplane/Leaf | place: Guanajuato, Mexico | collected... | reverse complement strand
GTGGCGGGTTCAAGAAAGGAACATTCAGTATGATAGCAGCTCGTCCAGGAATGGGGAAAACTGTCATTATGTTGAACATGGCAATTGAAGCTGCTAAACAAGGAAAACGTGTTTTGTTTTTATCTCTTGAGATGAATCTTCTTCAATGTTTTCAACGTATTTTATCAAAACTTGCAGATGTTTCAGGTAAAAAAATTCAACAACCTAACTTTATGAGTCCAAAAGATTGGGAAAAACTCGAAAAAGCTGGAAAAGATATTACCGATCTTTACGAAGAAACGTTTTGGATTGAAGAAATTGTTAACTTAACAGTCCCTCAAATGGAGAAAAAAGTAAAATTATATAAAAAGAAATACAATGTTGACATTGTATTTGTCGATTACGCACAAATTATGTTAACCAAAGAAGGAAAAGAACCAAATGAACAAAGTGATTTCGCTCAGATTTCAGGAGCACTTCGTCGTGCGTCAAAATCACAAAACGTAGCTATCGTCGTTGGTTCTCAGTTAAACCGTAAAGTTGAAGAACGTCCAAACAAACGTCCAATGATGAGTGATATTCGTAACTCAGGTGCCTTTGAGCAAGATGCTGGGGTAATCATCGGTTTATACCGTGATGCTGTGTACAATGAAGACACAGATACACCAAATGTACTTGAAATGATTTTTGTTAAAAACCGTTTTGGTAAAGCAAATGGTATTTTAAAATTTGACTATGATTTAGATAAACAAAGCATTTATTCTCAAGCAACTGGTAATTTTGAGTCAACGGAATAAAAAAACAAAAAGACGCCTTTTTAGGCGTCTTTTTGTTTCATTGCTTGTAATTGTTTTTGATATAAGTTTTTGTACTTTCCTTCTTGCAAAAGCAATTCTTCGTGCGTTCCTATTTCTTTTATTTCTCCTTCTTCAATGACCATAATCTTATCAGCATGAACCACAGTTGCCAGTCGATGAGCAATAATAAATGTTGTTTTATTTTCACTTAATGTTTCAAGTGCTTTTGTCACATATTCTTCTGATTCAGAATCAAGTGCACTCGTTGCTTCATCTAAAATTAAGATTTTCGGATCAATTAAAATCGCTCTTGCGATGGCGATACGCTGTTTTTGACCTCCAGATAATCGAATCCCTCTTTCCCCAATTACCGTGTCATATCCTTTTGGCATATTCATAATAAAATCATGTGCATAAGCCGCTTGACACGCTTTTTCGACTTCCTCTTTACTTGCATCAGGTTTCCCGTAACGCACATTTTCAAAAATGGTTCCCGCAAATAACACGTTATCTTGCATAACAAATGCAATTGATTTTCTCAACTGCTCAAGAGATAATGTTTTAACATCACATCCATCTAGTTTTACCACTCCTTTTTCAGGATCATAAAAACGAGGAATCAAATGAACAAGTGAACTTTTTCCGCCTCCACTTGGTCCAACTAATGCTATTTTTTCACCTGCAGGTACATGAAATGATACGTTGTGTAACACTTGATTGATTTGTATTTCTTCTTCTTTTTCTTCTCGAATTGTTTTGGGCGGCAAAAAATAAATCTTTTTTTCTTCTATTGTTCCTCTTTCATCATTTTCAATTTCCGTTTGATACGAAAACGATACGTCTTCAAAGGTAATTTCTCCTTTCATATCGGAAAGAATGATCGGTTTTTTTGGTTCTTTAATTTTTGGTTCACGATCTAACATTTCATAAATACTTTCTAAACTTGCTAATGAATTTTGAATTGTTGTATTAGCTGTTGATAGTGTTTTAACAGGACCGTATAATTGCCCTAAATATGCTTGAAAAGCAAGCAATTCCCCGAGCGTCATTTGTCCATCTAACACCATTTTCCCTCCGAAAAACCAAATAATTAAATTTCCGACATTACTAAATGTTGTACTAAGAGACGAAACCATATTCGATAATTGAAAAGATGAAATAGATTTTTGATAATAATCTTCAGATTCTTTTTGATAAACCTTTAATTCGTTTTTTTCTTGTACAAACGATTGAATAATTTTGATGGAACCAATTTTTTCTGTTACAATTCCTGATAATACTCTTGATTGTCGATGATAAGCACGAAATGCTTTTCGCATCCGCGCATTTGTATTAACAAACACAAAGTAATAACAAGGAAGAACAAAAAATGCAAAAAGCGCTAATTTCCAATTCATCCAAAGAAGTAAAAAAATCATTGCAATACCTAAACTAATTTCAATAATTAATAAAATAATTCCATTATCCATTAGTCGCTGAGCTGCGTTCACATCATACATAATTTTCCCCGTAATAGTCCCTACTTTTCGATTATCAAAGTATTCAATTGACATACGTTGAATATGATGAAATAATTTTTCACGCATTTCTTTCACCATTTTTGCACCAACAGATGCGTTATATCTTGCTTTTACAAACCCCACAATTGTTGAAAATAAATAAACACCTAGCATTAACAAAAGAACGGTTTCCAAATTCCAATGACTGTTTTTCTTTACAAACACATCATCCACTAAAATTTTCGTTAACATTGGCGTAATGAGTGGTCCTATGTATGTGAGCATTCCTAAAAACAGTAGTACAATCATTTGTTTTTTAAACGGCTTCATAAAACGTAAGAGTAATTTCATATTATTCCCCCTTTTTTTCATTATACGTTTTTTTGATAAAAAGAAAATAATCAAGACAAAGGTAATTGTTCTTTTTTCTTATTTTTGCTACACTAAAAACAAGAAAAAACAGATAAGGAGATGAATAAAATGCCCACTCTTATTTCCGAAAACGGTCAATCAGCTACCTTTGTTTCAGAAATAGAATTAAGAAAGTTAATGGAAGAAGAACGAGTCATTCAACTAGGCGGAATTCGCGATTACTATAAACTTGTTTCAAAAGAACAAAAAAAAGTAATCGAAGAAAAACGAAAAGAAGCTGAAAATCGAAAACTTTGGGAACAATATTTACAAGAAACAACAAAGAGAAAGATCGTTACCACTTCTTCACCCGATCCTTTACCTTTAATTCAAGAAAAAGATCATTTTGAATTTATGGATGAAAAAGTCTTTAAAACTATCAATAACACTAAAATTTACGATGTTTGGTGCGACGGTTCCATTCATCCTTATACGAAAAAAGCTTCAATTAGCGGTATTATTAAAACACCAAAAGGCGAAGTTTTGTATCACTACGCTAAACAAGTCCCGTATCACCCAACTATTTTATATATTGAATATTTAGCATTACATACCATGTTAACTAACATATCTAAACTTCATTTGAAAAATGTAAACATCCACATGGATAATTTAAATTTAATCGATTGGATCGAAGGAAAACCTTCTAAATATGGTCGCTTAAGCCGTACACGAAAAGATATCCGTGAGATTCATGAATCTACCCTCGAAAAATTAAATAAATTACGTTATTTCATCATGACATGGGTTCCTCGAGAAGAAAACAAAGAGGCAGATATGTTAGCAAAAAAAATATACATTCAAGCATGAATGTATATTTTTTTTGTAAAAATTTCATAATAGAGGGGAAGGCAAATTGTGGTTTGAATTCTTTTTTGATATAATAATTTTTACGACGAAAGGGTGAGAAGATGGAAATATCTATGACAAAAACTGAATCAGAAGTGCAAGTCTTATTTAACGGCGATTTATTAATTGTTGATTTTCCTTTCGATTACACGATTATCAACAAAATACGTGAAGTAGATGGTGCCGTTTGGAATGAAGTCATTACAAAAAAATGGACAGTCCCTCGAAAAAACTACAAAAATTTAGTAAAAGCTTTTGAAGGCTTAGGCGGGCGCGTTTCATGGAAAACACCTGATGAATTAAAACGTGATGCAAGCGAACTTTCCATCCATGAAGAAACATTAGAGGATGTATTAAATCGTATTCCGAAAAAAATTGATACAAGCTATTTAAAAATTGAACCTTATGATTTCCAAAAAGTAGCCGTTGGTTGGGCAGTCACACCAAAAGGGAAAAAAGGAAACATTCAAGGCGGACTACTCGCCGATTTGATGGGTTAAATAATAGCCCATGTAAAACCTCGTGAATTGCTGGAAACCCTTTAGAGCTAAGTGAACGACAACGTGATTGGAAACGATGAGCGTGAACGTTTAAAAATCACTTAGATTAGGCAATCAGCAGGCAAGTTGCTTCTTGCGTCGTTATAAACGATAGCAAATGCAAAAGCTTCAACGACTATCGAAAACACATAATCGTTTATTTATTATGGAAGTGAGTAGAGTAGGATTGTAAATGTATCCGAAGTACGAGGCATTGAAAATAAAAAATTTTCAATGATGATATAGTCTAGTCCGACTGAGTAAATCAGTGTTAAAGTATCTCGAAAGAGACGGTGTAAACGCTTGGAAAAACCCTTGAAGCCTTAGCAATCACAGGGTACTTAAAAAAACAAGGAAAAATTAAAAATTGCCTTGTTATTTGTCCTGCTACGTTAAAGTTTCAATGGGGACAAGAAATTGAAAAATTTACGAACGAAGATTATGTAGTAATTGACGGAGGAAAAGGGGCAAAAGCACGCGAAAAACGTGTTTCTCAATACAAACGTGCCAAAGACGAAAATTTGTTTTATACCATTGTCAATTATGAATTGTTATTCCAACGCGAACGTCTTCGAACAGAAGAAGTTGGAAAAGGAAAACAAAAAAAGAAAAAAACTATTTATGGAGATTATATTGATTTAAATTGCCTTTTAGAAAATGATTACGATATGATCGTTATCGATGAAGCTCATCGAATGAAAAACCCTGACACAGAAACTGCTGGTGCCATTCGTAAAATTCAGCCAAGTTATCGTTTGCTGATGACGGGTACACCTATTGAAAAAGATTTACAAAACATTTTTCAATTGATCGATTATTTATCACCGAATGTTTTTTCAAGTGAAGATAAAGACTTTGATGAACGACGTAGAATATTTGAAGATCGTTTCTTAATCACAGGACTTAACCCTTACAAGTTAAAATGGGGAACGAAAGAAAAAATCATCACAGGTGTTAAAAACGTTGGGCTATTAAAGAAAAGTATCGCCCCTTACATCTTACGACGAACAACAGAAGACGTAAGTGATGAACTTCCAGATGTAACAGAAAATATCGTAACAGTCGGTTGGGAAGATGATCAACGAAAGTTGTATGAAAAAATTCAAGCGCAGCTTCTTGAAGCAAAAGATAAAGAAGCAAAATCAAAAACAGAAGAAGAAATTGAAAAACATAAAAATGAAGCCAATGCGATGTTAATGTACATGCTTGAAGTTTGTAACACGCCTGAATTATTGGTTCAAAGTGATTCAATTTTAGCCAAAAAAATCTTAGGAAAAAAACTAAGTTACACAAATCCTCCTAAACTAAAACGATTTGTCGAAATGGTCGAAGAAATTGCAGTAACCAATAACGAGAAAGTGGTTATTTTCTCAAAATTTGAGCGTATGACACAAATTCTTCAACGAGAACTGCAAAAATTATCACAAGATGCAGCGAAAAAAGATAAATCTGCAGGATTTAATATTTCGATGTACACAGGAGGAATTGCGAAAGGATGTATGTGGAAAGATGATTTAGATAAAAAAGGCGAATCATCTAGCGGACTTGAATGCAACAAATGTCCATTTAATCGACAATGTAATTCACGTACGAAAAACGCATGGTATTTCCAAAATGATCCGAATACACGCGTTATAATCGCTACTGACGCAGGTAATTATGGGGTTTGTCCAAAATTGGCTCCATGTAAAAAATCGGGGAAATTGCTGGAACAGGGCGAAAGGTAAATGTGCTACAACGTGACTGGAAACAGTGAACGTGAATGCTTAAAAAACATTTATTTGTGTCTTAATCAGCAGCCGAGCCTCTACGTATCCTTGGTATAAGAGGAAGGTTCAGAGACTACGTTTGTTAGAGTAATGTAACAAGCTGCTCCCGACATCAAATCATTGATGAAGAAATAGTCCGAACATTGCGGGAAAACCGTAAGAGATAGGCAGAAATGACCTATCCGCGTAATGAATGTATTACGTAGTAACAAAATGCAATCTTCAAACAGGGAAACATCTCATTAACTATGATTTGCCCGACTCATATTCAGTGTATGCCCAGCGGAATGGTCGGATTAGACGACTCGGTAGTAAACACAACAAAGTCCATATCTACAACCTTGTTACAGCGGGCGGTATCGATGAGTCAAAATTTAGTAAGTTAATGAAACAAAAGGAAATTATTGATCAAGTTGTAGAGAAGAATGAAATGGAAGAAGAAGCAATCATCCGTGCTACACGTTCTATGGAGCAAGAATTAATTGCCGAACTTCAAAAATTAAAAAAGAAGTAGTCATTTGACTGCTTCTTTTTTAATTTTTGAAGGATAAATTATTTAATCGAAACATATACTGTATAATACGGTTAAAAAATAAGGAGTGATAAAAATGCCTGCTAAAATTAAATTAGACATTAATTTATTAAAAAAGTATTTTTGCGAAGAGAATAAAACATTAACTGAAATAGGAAACTTAATGGGATGTTATCGAAACGCCGTTGCGCGCGAAGTGAAAGAAAATAATCTCACAAGATGGTATGAAGACCCTCTTTGGCTTAAACAAAAACATCATGTAGAAAAAATCACACTTACAGAAATGGCAAAACTTGCTCATTGTAGCCATGAATCAATAAGAACAAATTTAAGAAAAAACAATTTGGAAACATTAGATGAAGTCAAATATAAATCCGTAACAAAATACAAACTTAACAAACATTATTTCGAAAATATAAATTCACACGAAAAAGCTTACTGGTTAGGACATATCATAGCCGATGGCTGTATAGTTCATGAAGGTTATCAAACCTATCGATTAAACTATACTATCGCTAAAAAAGATAAAAAACATCTCGAAAAGTTTCAAAAATCAATCAATAGTAATGCACCAATTGAAGAAAGGATCACATATCTTAAAAAAACAGGAAAAAGTTATCACGGGGCACAATTAAGAATAAATAACAGCTATTTATGTAAAACTCTTATAAAATTAGGAGTATTACCTAATAAAAGTTGTAATGAAACTTTACCTAAAATAGAAAAAAAATATTATAAAGATTTTATTTTAGGTGTTTTTGATGGAGATGGAAGCTTTTCATATTGGTTCAATAAAAAAAGAAAACGATATTATTGCCAAACTACTATTGTAGGAAGTCAAAGTTTAATGCAGTCTATTTCAAAAATTATTAAAGATAATTTGAATTTTGATGTAAATCTTAGACAATCTGGGAAATTACATGTAATAAGTATCAATGATAAAAACGCAGAAATACTTATGCATTGGTTATATAAAGATTCTGTTATTAACTTGGATAGAAAATATAAAAAATTTCAAGAATGGTTAAATTTTAAACAAAAGATAATTTTTTAAATAAACATAAAAAAGAAGTAGTCGTTAGACTATTTCTTTTTTTTACATTTTTTTAGAATCTACATTACAATAAAGAAAAGAGAAGAAATGAGGGATAAAAATGGATCGAGAAAAATTGCTTCGCGAATGTGTCGTTATTACGTGTTTTTTAGAAAATATTAATACCAATCACACAGAGAGAATGGCAAGATTAATACAGTCTTTAGATACGTATTCAGACAAACGTTTACAGTATTATTATGATGTAAATTCTCACATTAAAGAATTACGAATTGATCGCATTTTTAATGAAAGTAAAGAGGTGGAAATGTAATGAATCTAACAAAGGTAAGTGAAACTTTTACGATTATTATCACATCCATTATTTTAGTTTCTCTTGTTTATGCTTTTACAACTTTTCATGCAATTGGATTCATCATTGCAGGTTTTACAGCTATTGCATGGTATATCATTCAAATTGCAAGTAAATTATTTATCTCTACAGAAAATAAAAAATAATCAAAAAAACAGCCGAATGGCTGTTTTTTTCTACTTTTACAAAGGGCATTTTACATAATTCTGGTATATAAAGGGGAAGAAAACTTTTTTTAAAAAGGAGTCATTTAATCTATGTCACGTTCTAATCCACATTCGTTCCCTTACATGCCAGGACTTGATGGATTGCGCGCATTAGCTGTATTATCTGTCATCGCCTATCATCTCAATTTACCTTTTACAACGGGCGGATTCCTTGGTGTTACTGTGTTTTTTGTGTTATCAGGTTATTTAATTACAAGTCTTTTAGTATGGGAATATGATACAACGAATTCCATTGATTTAAAGCATTTTTGGATTCGACGAGCAAAGCGTTTACTTCCAGCTATGTTTTTACTATTAGCGGTTTTAAATGTACTTATCCCTCTTATTCGACCTGAATTAATAACCACATTACATGGAGATAGCATTGCTGGTATTTTCTACTATAGTAACTGGCATTATATTTTCCAACATGTATCGTATTTTGAGTCATTTGGGACCACTTCTTTGTTAACACATTTTTGGTCTCTTGCTATTGAAGAACAATTTTATATTGTTTGGGCAATTGTGTTTTTTATTTGTTTTGTCACATTTAAAAAACGCGAAAAAGTATTAAAATGGACGTTAATTGCAACTGGTCTTTCCATTTTAGCTATGATTGTTTTATACAAACCTTCATTAGATCCTAGCCGCGTATATTATGGAACAGACACTCGTTTGTTTTCATTACTAATTGGCGCAAGTCTTGCACTTATTTTCCCAAGTCATCAATTAAGCGATATTCCTGATAAAAAACGTAAGTGGACGTTTGAAATTATCGGATTTGCAGGACTTCTTGTGTACGTGATTATGATGATGACAACCAATCAATATCAACCATTTATTTATCGTGGTGGTATGGTCCTTGTTTCAATTACAACCGCTCTTTTAGTTTTATCGATTGCTCTACCTTCTTCGACATTGCTTCGCAGCATGTTATCAGTTAAACCGCTTAAGTGGATCGGAGAGCGTTCGTATGGGATTTATTTATGGCATTATCCTATCATTACATTGTTTAATTCAAAAGTTAATACCATACAGCCTCATTACTGGAAAGCACTTGGTGAGTTTGTATTAATTTTAGTTCTTGCTTCTTTATCGTATAAATACGTAGAGCAACCTATTCGAAAAGGTTCATTTCCTTTTCCGAAAAAACAAGCATTTGCATCACTTGCTGCTGTTTGTGTCGCTCTTTTAGCAGTTAATACATTTATTACACCTCCGAAACACACGACAGAGGTTGTAAAAAATCAAATTATGACAAAAGAAGCACTTGCTGAAAGTAAACAAAAAGCCGTTCCAACAGAAGGTGATGGAAAAGCGCCAAGCATCACGGCTATCGGAGACTCTGTTTTAATTAATCCAAGTCCTTATTTAAAAGATGAGTATCCATCAATGGTTATTGATGCAAAAGTAGGTCGTCAAATGTGGCACGTAAATGATACCGTCACACAATTAAAAGCGAACAAACAATTAGGTGATATTGTTGTGATTGAATTAGGGTCAAATGGAGCTTTCCCTGAAGATAATTTAACAGATGCACTTAAAACAATTGGTAAAGAACGAAAAGTATTTTTAGTTAATACTCCTGTTCCAAAACCATGGGGTCCTATTGTAAATAAGACATTAAAAAATGTCGCAAAAAAATATAACAACACAACAGTTCTTGATTGGCATTCTCTAAGTAGTAAGCATTCTGAATATTTTATTGCTGACGGCGTTCATTTAAAACCAAAAGGCGCTCAAGCATTTGCAGATATGATTGATAAAGCTATTGAAAAAACAACTTCATCGTACAAAGTAAAAAAGTAGTCATTTGACTACTTTTTTATTAATTCTTTAATTTCTTTTTGTTGCCATTTAATACTGTTTGCGTAAGTTTCATCACCTTCGGAAATTTCATTTATTTGCTCTTCATTTAGTGCTAGTAAATCAGCTACTGTTTGAATTCCACTATTTTTTAATCGTCGATATGAAAATTCAAACGTTTCAATTAAACATTGAAGGTAAGTTTGAATTTGTTCTTCCGTTCCTTTTTCCAACAATATTCGTAACAATTTAAACGTATAAACAATTTCATATTCTTTTATCACCAATTTTAGTTTATAACTAGAGATTTCTTTTAAATATTTTTCTAACTTTCTTACAATTCCAGGAATGCTTTCTTTTATTTTCTTTGTCCATTCGCCTTTTAAATTGTCTTTTAAAGGTCCACTATCAATGGTATTACTTACATCAATAAATAAAATATTATTTCTTTTAAAGATAAAAAATCTCAATACATAATCTTCTACAAGCAGTCGTATCTCAATTAAATTTTCTTCATCATCACTTGTATCACACATCATAACTTTCACTGTTTTATCATGGATTTCATCCATCAAAAATGCCATCAATTTTTCATCATATGTCCACGTTTCTCGGTTTACTTGAAGCACATATTTCCCTTTTTCTTCTTTCTCTGTCACAACGAGTTTCCGTTGAAAACTTGTATATTTATTATCATTTATTTCCTGTTCCTCTAACAAAACAAGTTCTTTCCATCTTTTTTTATCCATACTATCCCTCTTTTCCTCATTTATCTTCATTATAAAAGAAAAAACAGTCATATGACTGTTTTTTATAAAATAAACGATTTTGAATTTTCTTCTAACTCTTCTGATACTTTGTCTAATTCTTCTGCAAGAATATCTATTTTTTTTGTGATTTCCCCTTGTTCATTTGTATAGTTTACTACTTTATCCATACTCTTTTCAATCGTAAATGAACTTTCTGTTAACTCTTTTACTGAACTTAGTATATTATCCGCTCCTGCAGATATCTCTTCTATAATACTTGAAATTTCCAACATCTCTTGTGTAAATAAACTTGTATCTTTTGTCACTTTATTAAATTGTTCTTTTGCGTTCTTTGATGATTCTTCATTTTTTTCCAACACCTGTTCAAATGTATAAAAGGAATCAGTGATCGTATCTACTTTATTTTTTACTTCATTCACAATATTTGTAATTTCTTTAGAGAACTTATCCGTTTGTATCGATAATTTTCTAATTTCTTCAGCTACTACTACAAATCCTTTTCCGTGTTCACCTGCTCTGGCAGCTTCAATACTTGCATTTAGCGATAATAAATTCGTTTGAGCGGATATTTCATTAATTCCTTTAATAAAATTATAGACGTTTTCCATGTTTTCTTTAATTTTTTTCATATCAATAATTAATTCTATCGCATTTTCTTTCACTTTTGTAATCGATTTGGTTGATTGAATTGCCACGTTATTCCCTTCCCATGCATTTTTCTCAATACGTTCTATATTTTTAGAAGCGTTTATAATAGAATCTTTCGTTTCTTCCATCCCTATCGTCATTTGTTCAATAGCCGAAGAAATCAATGCTGTGTTTTGATGTTGACTTTGCACTTTTTTATAACTATCATTTGCTAATTCTTTCACCCATTCAGATGTTTGTTGATTTTCTTTTGATTTTTTCAAAACAGATTCCACTACACTCATTACTTTTTCACTTGTTTGGTTATACACTTTCATATGTTTTAAGTTATTCCCCATTTTTTCTAAAGAAGAATCAATGGTTTTAAATTCTTCAATATAAATAGGTTTTTTCGGATAAGAAAATTCTCCTTTAAGATAACTTTTCACTCTGTTTAAAATGAACGTTACTTCTTTTCGAATAATTCTTCCTAATAAAAATATAAAAAAAGGTGGAATAACAATTAGTACAACACTAGATAAGATAATAATTATATTATTTTTAGATAAACTTTTAGATAAAATTTTGTTTTTCTTTTTCATTTTTTCGTTCAACTCATTTTCAACTTTATTATTGATATAACTAACATTTCCTTGCACTT
>Ga0268252_1001736_pt1 | contig 11857 bp, 20 predicted proteins | sample AgamicMgSfrz_FD_200244 | JGI IMG/M metagenome (GOLD analysis project Ga0268252, IMG submission 200244) | Agave microbial communities from Guanajuato, Mexico - Mg.Sf.rz (v2) (version 3) | ecosystem: Host-associated > Plants > Phyllosphere > Phylloplane/Leaf | place: Guanajuato, Mexico | collected... | reverse complement strand
CCTTTTGGGAGCTAAAGAGGTTTCATTTTGTGTGGCTTCTTTTAGGAATGATGATGTAAATATGAATATCCTCCAGATTACTTAACTGGAGGATATTTTTGTAGACTTCTAGATGTATTAACTACCAATAATGAGACGTTATGTCAACTTATCATGAATACGGTATACATCTTGTTTTTTATTGAATACATCTGAACAAACGAAGTTTTGATTGCCTTGATGACAACTTTTTAACCTTTAAAGGCTAGCATGTTACCTTTTGATCTTTTCCCCTTGTTTTTGGATTGATGGATCGCTGGGGTGAGCGAAGCAAGGAGTTAGCCTAATTTAGTATCTTAAAAAATATAAAGTAAATATCTATTCATAAACAGTTGAACTAGGCGGTTTGGCGGATATAATTGCTAGTCCAAGACGAGCAACTCAATATCCCGTTTTTGGTCTGTTCGGCTTGGCGACATTCCAATCCCCGACGAAAAAAGTTTTGCAAGGATGGAGCACAGCGAAAAAAATACGACCTGTTCCTAACGGAACTTTTAGCCCTATATATAAGAGTAAGATAGAGAAAGTAAAAAACTAGTAATACCAAATATTTACTATCTTATGTTTCTGGACACTTTTACCTAATCTTCCGCTAATTTGATTGTAGGTAAAGACTCTTACTACATATCTTAGGTAATCATCCAATTATGCATAGACAATCATCGAAAACATAAACAACTAAATATAATATCGAAAAAATACAGTTATAATAAGGAGTGATTATCTTTGCATTATCCGTATTATGTACCTTCATTTGGACCTACTCTAAATTCAACTTATGAATATGATGTACCATATCAACAGTATAGAACAAACCCTTGGCATATAGCACCTACTTATGACATAAACCAAGTATCTACAGAATCAGTACCTTCGAGTTATACTTATAGTGAAAGTAGAGATAAGTGCGATGAATGCACATATGAATCTCATCTAGATTTAAATTATGCATATTCTCCTGTTCCTGATTTTGTAACACATCGCCATGAAAAACAGGGAGGGAATAATAACAATGGCACTTATATTTAAGAATGACACTAGTTTAACTTTGTACGTAGCTTTCGCCCACGAGGATCAAAGCTGTGGTGGTAGCAAATGGAGAAAAGTAGGTTGGTATGAATTAGCACCTAGAGGAACGAGAACTGTAAGGACCGGGTCGACCAAAGGGAATTTTTACTACTACGCTGAGGACAAAGACCGTAATCACATATGGTCAGGAAATACCCACACCGAACTCCCTCAACATGGATTCTCTCGGTGCTGGGACGAACCCGGTGGAAGATACCTTGGAATGAAGGTTTTTACGTCCACAACTGATGACTACACAAAGACTCTTTACATTTAGAACCAGGAATTATACAGAATTCTATACAAATTTTTGTACTAATACAAAACATTCATAAGCCAGAAAAAAAGGCAGATTTCTTGTGGGAATAAGAGTTGACCTTTTTCCTTGATACTAATAACGATAATTATGTAAATAAGCTGTCCATATGGGCAGCTTATTTTATTTTTTGCTTAGCGTGGGTTTATTTCCGAAATGCTGACGGTACCCCTCATAAAGAAACTGTTGAAATAGCCTGTTTGTAAATGAATTGTTGCTTTCCGTGACTAGAAACTAGCACTGAAAATTTATCAACAGCGATAATGATTCCTGGCACCCTTATTCCGTTTATTAAAAATATCGTTACTAATCTTTTTCCCTCTATTAACTTCTTATAAAAATTTTCTTGTGTATGCATTAATAGTTTCTTTCTCTCTTTAAATGTTCTAATCTTTTTAGATCCTTCTTATGGATGCAAAAAGAACGGTATAATTATAACATTTTTCATATATTAAGATTTTAGGATTTTATTGTATTGTTATTCTTACACAGAGATCCCATATAAAAATAAAAGTCCTCACAATGAAGTGAAGACCTTTGTTTTTTATCATCCACCAGTATGGCCGTGAGCATATTGTACGATTTTATCCTCGCTAAGAGCTTTTTGTGTATCAGTTACATTGCTAGCGTTAAACATAAACGTGAATACGGCTGTTAATCCAATTAAGCTAGACATTACTTTTTTCATTTTAAAGCCTCCATTTCAAAGTTTTGTTCTTCTGCTTGATGGCTAAGATAAAAATAATCGCTTGCTTTTGAACGGTTATTTTCATGGTGGAATAAAACTGCTAATTTTTTAGCGTATTCCTGTACGTACTCATGTAGATTTTCTCTCTCAAAATAAGAGATTCCTGTTTTAATTGTCTTCTCTAATTCGTCAGCAGAGACCTTTTGATTTAATTTTTCTAAAATTAAAAAGTGATGTTCGTATTCTTCATTCTTTAGCTCTTTACAAATCTCTAAGCCTTTCACTATAAGATTAGAAGTTTCTTTGGACTCACCGATTTTCATATGCTCCCTAGCTTTAATAAAGATTGCTTTATAATCTTTAGGGAGTTCTTGTGTTACTTCAGAGAGGTATCGTATTGCAAGTTCAGATAAATTTTGACCTGAATACATTAAACCTAAGTTATGGCGTACAAACGTGATATTCTTTTCTTCACCAGATTTTTTGAATGTATTAATAGCTGTAATAAAATGTTCTTCAGCTTCCTCAAATTGTTTTAAATGAGTACAAGCTAATCCAATTAAATTATCACATAACCCAATATTCGTTTCATATCCTGCATGCCTTTTAAAGATATCCTTTGCTTTGGTAGCTTCTTTAATTGCAGCAAGCGGTTTATAAATATGATAATGGAAAGTTGATAATTTAAAATGGAATTCAGCATGTTCAATTTCATCAGGAATGTGTTTTAAGAGTAATTCAGCTTGATTATAATGTTCTTTTGCACATGTAAAATCACCTGTTATATTTGAATGAATAGCTTTAAAGAAGTGGTAGTAGTATTGTAAAAACTGATCTGCAGGTACACCCAATGAATCTACTTTATCAAAACTATCTTTTCCAATACTTAAACTATCAAGCATATATTGATGACGAAAGTCTAAAAGAGTATAGTATAAAAGTAGGTTTTGATCTTCTTCAATGTTATGTATTTTTTGATCAATCTCAAGTTTTAAATTATGTGCCTTTCCTACATGTCTGGCACGTATCTCTATATACCAGTCATTTAACATTTTGGTAACTTGCTCGTTCCCCTTTACCGAAGCAATCATTATATATTCCCCCATCCTATAGAAGTATGATAATGTTATATATTACCATTGTAGCAAAATCCCCTTTGCATTTAACTATTTTATATTTATTTTTCAATAAAATTCAGAAAAATCAGTTAATAAATGTATCCCACTTATATTTTAAAAGAAGATATCTATTATTATATATCTGAGAATAGTACAATTGAGGTAACTGAACATAATTAGCTAAATGTAGGAGTATTAGAAGAAGTCCATCAGGTAGAGAATCATAATTTATTTGCGGTAAAAGGGAACGAAAGAGGCATGCTCCGGTAGTTAGAGATGGATGTATTTAATTTTGAAGATGTTGATTGGGGAGACCTTAATCTATTGGATAACGAAATTATGAGTAGTCCGGATGCAATAAAAGAGTGGGGAATTGAATCATCAACATTACGTAAAAGAATAAATGATTTCCCAAAAGGCTTAATCCGTAAAATTGGCACCACATATGCTGTGACCCGTTTTGGAATGCGCAGTGTTTTCGGTTCGAATAAGAAATAAGTAAAAATAAAGTAGGGGAGGTGGCGTTCAATGAAGAATCACACAAGGGATTCAAAGGGGCAATTACTACAAACAAATAAGAAATGGTCCTACCTAAAGCAAAAACAGCGTGAAATCATATCAGATTGGCTGAGAGATGCGTATATAGATAAGATTAAGGCTCATAACCGTAGATTGAAACCGAGGGAACATGAGGATATTTTAGAAAAGGTAATGAGTAAAATATATGATCATGAAATTTGGATTCCAGATTACGAAATAGAGAAGTATTACAAAGGGAAAATAAGTAAATGGTATAACAAACATATTTCATTGAAAGAAAATGATAAGGAGGAAATATGTAACATGATTTCGGAAATGTAATTACCTCATATATAATTTGTCTAATTCTGGAGATTTAGATACATATATTGCAGCTGGGAAAAGAGAATTTAATTTCGGTTCAGAGGTAGACAATACTTCCATGGAAGATATGATTACCAATTTGCTAGAGTGGTTTAATGATTACCCAAAAGGATATTACCAGATGGTTAAAAGATATTAAGAGAAGTGTAGGAGAGTATGAGTATATGGTCTCATCATAAGGAAGGGAAGAATTCTTAAGGCAATACAATGATTATTTTGGCTTATATAAAGGATTCTTAAGTCTAGAAATAGATGTATATATACAAGAGCTGCATTATTAAAGATTATGGCCCATCCAGTTAGATTACAGATTGTGAAGAAACTAGAACGTCACAAAGTTTATAATGTAACAGAGTTAACAGATCTATTAAAAGTACCGCAATTAACCGTATCCCAGCATTTATCTAAGATGCGGGTCAAGATTCTCCGTTCGGAGAGAAGAGGGTTAGAAATGTATTATCACATTGTAAATTCCAAAGCATGTCGGATTGTTAGTGTACTAGGTCTATAAATAGTTCAAACTAAATAGCAAATTATGAGGTTAAGTAAAAAATAAGGGTGGATATGCCAGGCGGCCCTTATTTTATTTGTGATTTTGCATATATTTGTGCGCATTGAGTATAGCAAACATTATTCTTTCCTTTCAAACTTCAATCTTATTTTTGTTTCTCAATATGTTTAGTTTGCTTTTATATTACAATAAACTAAGTTCTTTTTATTTTTCGTTACTTCACAAATTAACATAATTCAATTTGAATTTTAAACTGGTATAGATTTATAAAGAACCGTTGAAATTGCCTGTTTATAAAGGAATTGTTGCTTTCCGTTACTGGAGACTAGTACTGAAAATTTATCAATAGCAATAATGATTTCAGGTACTCTTACTCCATTCATTAAAAATATCGTTACTACTTTTTGTTCATCTATTAATTTTTTTATAAAAAACCTTCTTGTGTATGCATTAATAGTTTCTCCCTCTCTTTAAATGCCTATTCTTTTTAAATCCCTTTTATGGATGTGAAAGTAATAGGATAATTATAACATTTTTATTATAAATTAATATTACGAAATTTTCTGTTTATTACTTTTACAAAGGAGTATTCTAGGTATGTGGGGTAGCTTTGGGGTTTAATTACAAATCAAAAAGAACTTTATTCAAGTTCTTTTAATCTACGATTATGAAGGTTGATTTTTCTATTGTGAGCATTTTAAAGAATGAATCTGTACTAAAACTTATCGTTTACGAAATTGCTGGTTACTAAATTTAAGGGTGAAACACCTTATCGATTTTTAATCGGAATATTAAAAATATTTAAAAAATTACTATATTTTCTTTGACAGTTTTTTCTTTATAAGTTAATATGCCGTATATAACGATATTAATTCGCAAGGGGAGAAAATATGAATAGTTTTTACATTTTTAAAAATAAATCTTTTTTTTCTTTTTTTATCACATCGTTAATAGGAATGTTTGGAGAAGGAATTTTTAGCCTTACTACCATAATAATTGTTGCTAAAGATACGGACTCTGTAATTGCTCTTAGTTACATGTTTATATTAACAATGTTACCTTCAGTATTCTTAGCTCCAATAGTAGGGGTAATTATAGACAGATTTAATAAGGTAAAAATAGCTATAGTCTGCAACATAGCAAGGTTTTCGTTTATTATTATGATTCCTTTATTTAGTTACATGGGATTTTCTAATGTTACCATTGTATATCTATCTATTTTTCTAAGTTATATTGTATGGTACATATTAGGACCAACTACCGAAAGTGTGGTTAAAGAACTACTCAATGAAAATGAATATATACAGGGGACTTCTTTTATCCAGGCTGCTTGGCAGGTAGGGTTGCTTAGTTCTGCAGTGATTGCAGGTATTTTGTTGAAATATTTAGGTGCTAATATAACACTCTTGATTACAAGTTTTGTTTATTTGTTAGGAGCGTTTTTATATTTTAAGTTACTTCGGAATTACGAAATAAAAAAACAGGATAATCATGAGGGTAATGGGGTTAGAGCGTACTTAAAAGATATAAAAAATGGATGGTCCTATTTTAGTAAAAACAAAGCATTATTATATATTGGTCTATCCGCTTGTATAGTAACACCTTTCTTCAGTGCTATTAACATTTTAATTGCTCCGTTTAATTTTAAAATTTTAAACGGCAGTGAATTTACACTTGGTATTATTGACAGTGCTGCGGGTATAGGTAGTTTTATCTCTGTTGCATTTTGTCTATGGTTAGCAGATAAAAAGGGACTTCCTTACTATTTAATGCTCTCTTTTCTTCTGTTAGGAGCTTTTACTGTATTATTCAGTACGTCGACTTATTACCTTATCGCTTTTGGTTTATATATAGTTATCGGCTTTTTTATAGGCAATATTAAAGTATTGTCTAAATCTCTTATTTATAAATATGTTCATGAATCTTTTGTAGGAAGAATAATGACTCTTATATCTATGCTAGGGCTAGCGCTAGGTATTATAGTCGCAATAATTATAGGCTATATTGGTGAAAAAAATATCCTACATGCCTATTACATTGTAGGGATGCTGCTGATCATTCCAGTTATATTGACCGCCCTTGGCATGTATGAACTAAAAAAACAAAAAATACAAGTACAAAGAGATAAAGCTTCGATACTTCATAAATAATCTTTCTGGTTCTGGTACAAAAATGTTAGTTAGAAACATAGAGTAGCAATTTCCCCTACATGTTTAGCTTATGAAGCTAAATAAAACAATTTATTCATAAATTGTTTTTGATTTTAGACAGACTTGTTCAGTAAAACAAGTTGTCCTTTTTTATCATATGAATGGCCTCAACACCGCTCATTATAGAAATTTCTATCTTAAATGACTTGAATCCTAACATAGAGCGAATTCGCCTTTTAATAAACCGGTTATCTTGTTCTACTATATTATTGAGATACTTCACTTGCCTAATTTGGATGCCTTCTGGCATCTTTTTTTCTTCTTTTAACTTCTCAATTGCTACTGGATAAGCTGGATTCTTATCTACAGTAATGACACGAGGAGTAGACATGTGCGAAAAGCCAAGGTCTTTTTGAAAAAGCGCTTGGCTGATTGAGTATTTCTATTTTTACTTAAGTAAAAGTCAATTGTGTTTCCTTCTGAATCGACTGCATGGTATAAATACATTCATTGCCCTTTCACCTTAATATAGGTTTCATCGACTCTCCAAGAATCATTTATTGATTTAAGATGATGTCCTACTTTCTCTTTTAATTGAGATCCATATTGATGAACCCAGCGCATAATAGTTGTGTGAGCAATGGATAAACCTCTTTTTTCCATCTTTTCCACTAGATTTCGAAATCTCAAATTGTACCGTAGGTACCACCTTACTGTTAAGAAGATGAGTTCGGGCTGATAATGTTGAATTTATGTATTATTTTAAATATTATTAATATATAATATTATTAGATTTCTAACTTAGATAAGGAGAAATAACATGATGCACCAGATAAATAATTCTAACTGGTTTACTTGTCCTTTATTGCGGAATCAGCCTAAACTAAGGCTCTTTTGTTTTCCATACGCAGGGGGGGAAGTAGGGTATTTCAGGGATGGGAAAAGACACTTCCTGCTGAAATTGAAATACATATGGCTCAACTACCAGGAAGAGACAAACGTTTTTTGGAGGAGATACCACGTTCGGTAAGCAAAATGGTAGAGGGGCTAAAACAAGGAATACAGCCTTATTTGAATGAGCCATTTGCTTTTTTTGGTCATAGTATGGGCGCACTCCTTGCTTTTGAATTAGCAAGAACTTTAGTGGAAGAGGAGAAGGTCTCTCCACTCCACTTGTTTGTATCAGGAAAAGCGGCTCCACATTTAAAAAATATTCACCGAACTATTTATAATCTTCCTAAAGAGCAATTTCTTCAAGAATTGAGTAACCTAAATGGTACACCTAAGGAAGTAATTGAAAATAAGGAATTAATGGAGATATACGAGCCACTTTTACGTGGAGATTTTGAAGTTTGTGATACGTACCTTTATAAAAAAGGGAGTCTTTTAACCTGTCCTATATCTGCTTTTGGTGGATTACAGGATGTAAGAGTTGATGGGAGAAATCTAAAAGCTTGGGAAGAACTTACAACAGGTTTTACTCAAGTACGTATGGTAGAAGGAGATCATTTTTTTCTTCATAGTCAGCAAGACTTTATTCAAAGTGCAATAATTAATGATTTAAAATGTAATGTGTAAAGATAGAATTTTATCATTTTAGTCAAGAAGTCTCCCTCCTCAAGGAAAGTGAATTGAGAAGGGAGGAGACAAATTTGGGGGGATTTTACATATGGTACATGATCAGCTAAACAAACTCTTTCTTCCTGCCATGAAGAAAGAGTTTGTTTGGCTAAAAGAAGTGGATAGTATTGCGATTCAGTCGTTTGTTCGCGACCTTGCGGCTGCTTATACACGTTTTTTCAAAAAACCAAACAGTGCCCCGCGTTTCAAATTTAAGAAAAACAACGTATAATCTTAAACCAAAAAACAAACAAATGAAAACATTGCCATTGTAGGAAACAAAATTAAATTGCCAAAAGTCGTGAAGTAAAGGGATGTATTGTAAATGATACAGTTAGACGAAACCCTTCTGGCAAATACTTTGTGTCATTGTTAGTTGAAACAGAAGTACAAGAATTTCCGAAAACAAGTTCTTACATTGGAATAGATGTAGGACTAAAAGATTTCGCCATTTTATCAGATGGAACAACCTATAACAATACGAAGTTTTTTCGATCATTAGAAGAGAAATTGGCAAAAGCACAGCATGTTCTTTCTAGAAGAATAAAAGGTTCTTCTCGCTGGAATAAACAACGAGTAAAGGTATCTAGAATTCATGAATACATGGGGAATTCTAGAAAAGTTTACTTGGACAAAATTTCAACTGAAACTATCAAAAACCATGATGTTATCGGTATAGAGGATTTGCAAGTATTGAATATGTTAAAGAATCATAAGTTTGCAAAAGCAATTAGCGAGATATCCTGGTCACAGTTTCGAGCCATGTTGGAATACAAAGCAAAATGGTATGGAAAACAAGTCATTGTTGTATCGAAAACCTTTGCTTTTAGTCAACTATGTTCTTGTTGTGGATACCAAAACAAAGACGTTAAAAACCTAAATTTACGTGAATGGGACAGTCCTTCTTGCCTTACACTCCATGATAGGGATATTAACGCAAGTATCAATTTAAAGAATGAAGCGATAAGGCTTCTAACCGCAAGGACTGTGGGGATTCCTAAAAGAAGTGAAAGTGGGAGTAGTTCAATTTAGAAAGGGAAAATATTATAAGAAATTAAATAGTATCTTATAGGGAGTGAGAGAGAATTTAAAATGGTTAATATATATGCGATCAAAAAGCCACAATTTATAGATGAAAATAGATATAATACCTTATTAAATTTGGTGTCTAAGGAAAAAAAGAAAAAAATAGATGGTTATGTAAAAAAAGAAGACGCTTATAGATCTTTGTTAGGTGATGTTTTGATACGATCTGTGATTTGTAAGCAATATAAAATATTTAATCAAGATATTAAGTATCATTACAATAAGTATGGTAAACCTTTTTTGGGAAGGAAGCAATCATTTTTTCTTTAATATTTCGCACTCAGGAGATTGGATTGTTTGTATTATAGATAAATTTCCTGTAGGCATAGATATTGAACAAATATGTCCTATAAACTTAGAAATAATTCCGCATTTTTTTTCAGATGAAGAAGTAGAAGATTTAAATACTAGGTCATCAATTGGGAAAATTAATTATTTTTATGACCTGTGGACATTAAAAGAAAGCTATATAAAAGCAATAGGAAAGGGTCTTTCGATTCCTTTAAATTCTTTTGTAATAAAAAAAAATAAGAAGGAAGGTATTATCGTTAAACATGATGATCTTTATTCTTATTTTTTTACGCAATATCAAATAGATCCTAATTACAAATTGTCTGTATGTGCAACTTCTAATCGGTTTCCAAAGAAAGTTATCATTAAAAACATGTCAGAAATTGTTCAAGATGTATTAGTTAATAATATAACTAATTTATAATGGAACTTAAAAAAATGAAAGATTTGACAATCCAACCTATAAAGGGGCAAGTTGACTTAACATCAGTGAGATTCTTGCTACCAAAGGCGAAGTTCATTTCTGGTATCGCTGACGTGCCAGATTGCGGTGTACCATGATAGACCGTATAGGTTCGTGTTCAGACGTTTTAGCGTCTTCTTGACGACACATCTCATTTTACCTATAGCACGAATTCGGCTACCGGACTCCCTATGATATCTTGTTTTCAAAGAACACAATGACGTTTTAAAGACTTCTACTTGTCTATACAAAGCACAACTGTTTTTCTGTGAATAAGCGATTCTTTCATCCCCATGTCTAAAGGTGGAATAAAGTCCGATATGGGCTTTCCCGTATCGCAAAATCTGTAATAAATTATTGATGATATGAGCTAGCTTGTAGTCATAAAGAATTAAGGAGACTACTGGATTTAAATTTGTTTGAAAAATATAGGATATATTCTGTGAAGTGAACGGCATAATTGTACATCATCTACTTTTTCTATATATAAAAATACTGATCCACTAATGAAAAGGTCTTGGGGGTATTACAACAAACACCTACTAGCCGAACTACTAATCAAAAAATTGGCTGCATCTATACCAATTTCTTCTCCATACAATTCTGTTTTCAAGCGTATTCGTATTTTAGATTCAAATGCATTTCAACTCCCGGATGTATTTTCATCGGTTTATCCAGGTGCAGGAGGATGTAGCCATACAGATGGGATGAAAATTCAACTGGAGTATGATTTGTTAAGTGGGCAGTTGCTAAATATCATATAAGTCCAGGTAAACAACATGATCGCACTTAAGGCTGTCTGTGTGCCCCAACTGTGACAGCGAATGATTTATGTATCCGAGATTTAGGTTATTTTCATTTAAAAGACCTTCAATATATACAAGAAAAGGAAGCCTAATATATCTCTCATATCAAGTCGAATAAACGTATTTATCAAAAAAATCCTATCCCTGATTATTTTCAAGATGGAAGAATTAAGAAAGGTACAGAGTAAATACAGATAGATATAACTCCCTTCAACCAGGACAAACATGTGAAATAGCTGATGCTTATGTAGGAATGATTGATAAAGTGCCAGCTCGTGTAAATGTCCATCGATTAACAAAACAACAGCAACAAAAATGATTACAAGATCAAGCTGTAAGAGAGAAAAAGAAAGGAATGAAGTATTCTCCTCGTAAAATTAGTAAAATGTTCTCTTTTTAAGATTGAATATTCTAAAAAAATTGCAAATACAATTTTTTTAAGGTATGGTAAGGGTATTATACCAATAATATACAAGGAGGCTGTTTATGCAAAGAAAATATTTGTCTAAATTTTCTGTACTGGAATTCTCTACATCTTTATTATTACCTGCTAGCACAGCGCTTGAGGGCACTCTTGAATCTAATACCAAAGAAATGGTAAATAATGAAAAACCACAAAAAACATTAATTAATGATGGAAAACCATCTATAAAATCTCATGATAAAGATGGAAATCTAATTAAAACTTATTCTTAAGAAGAAATCAAGGAACTACAGTCAGAGAATATTTTGATGTATTTAAGTATTAAAAATCCAGCCATATTATCATTTGAAAGTGTACCACCTAATTAAATAATT
>Ga0268252_1001732_pt1 | contig 11859 bp, 15 predicted proteins | sample AgamicMgSfrz_FD_200244 | JGI IMG/M metagenome (GOLD analysis project Ga0268252, IMG submission 200244) | Agave microbial communities from Guanajuato, Mexico - Mg.Sf.rz (v2) (version 3) | ecosystem: Host-associated > Plants > Phyllosphere > Phylloplane/Leaf | place: Guanajuato, Mexico | collected... | reverse complement strand
TTAGACGAACCGTTTACGTCGTCACTTCTTGTAGGGCTGGTGCTTATTATTATCAGTATTTATTTAGTGAATAAAAAAGCGAAGAATCAAAAGTTAAAGCCCTCTGATGGAGGAGACCAGGCAGCGTGAAGCTATCCATAAAAAAACCGTATTCGCAACTCGAATACGGTTTTTCGTTTATTCAGCGACTTCAGTTTCATTTGCTTTTAGCTTTTCATAAAATACGCCAAGCGAAGTCGTTACATACGGAACGAGCCATAATAACCCAATGCCAAGCGTGATGATACTTAAAATTCCCCAGCCGATAAAGCTTAACACAAGTAAAAAGTAGGTCCACTTGTAGCCGTTCATTAACCGTCTGCTTTCAGTAATAGACTGGTTGACCGAATAATCTGGGTTATCCCGGAATACGTAGTAAGCCTGTGAATAGGCAAGGCTTTTGATGATGCCAGGAATGATTAATAAAATACTCCATAGCACGGTATAAATAATCGTTAGCAAGTAAAGTCCGAGGGTTCTAAAATATAATCCCGCAGATGAAAACGAATCAAACACGTTTCCTACACGTACACTTTCTCCTCGCACCAGACGCAATAGTACCCAGTAGTAAGAGAAAAAGAGCGGTACGAGCAGCAGGGATACAATATTAGCTAAGGTAGACTGAGAGTATTCGGTTTCGGACCCGCTTGGAAATCCGTTGATTAAAAAGTCAATAAGTCCTGGAATACCGGCAGCAATTAGATACGTAACGAACGTAAGCAGTACGGCAAATCCCCAGCGGTTTTTCAGCGCTGCGAGTGCACCTTGCTTCACTTCTTTTATTCTCATAACTTGATGTCCCCCTCTAGGTGAGTTTATACAGAGAATTTAACCTGTACATTAGTCAATATATTAGCGATTTTTGAATATATGAATGCTTGCACTAATAAGTTGTGTAAAGATTTTTTAGAGGCTTGAAATTTGTGGAAAGTTCTTTAAAATGGAAGTATAAGGATATTTTCGGTCGGAAGGAGGAATGAAAATGACGCTTGTGTATTTGCTGATTCTGGCAGTTGTTTATATCTTTCTGGATCTTGTCATGCGAAAAAAGCTGCATACAAAGATGAAAAAAAGCTATTGGAGAAGCTTTAAAGGAAGGCGTCCGCTGTTTATCACAATTGAAATGGTGGTGCTTGCTTCGTTTTTAGTGCTGATCTTCGTTATATCTCCAGCCTACACCTCCGTTTTTATGTTTCTTTTCTTTTTTCTCCTCTACGTAATTCGAGGATTCGAAGAATGGAAGTTTGAAAGAAAGCAAAAAGAGCACTACCACTCGTGGTTTGGTGCAACTTTTTTCTTATTTGGGACGTTTATATTACTGATGACAGATATGTAAAACAAGATTGAGACATAACGCGCTGTTGATTTCCGTGCAAGACTTCGCTTTCCGCGGGCGGCAGGTGAGCCTCCACGTCGCGTGTGCTCCTGCGGGGTCTCACTTGTTCCGCTTTTCCCGCAGGAGTCTTCGTCTTGCCCTCCAATCAACCACTAGAAACACCTACATATATGAAATATGAAACAAGCCTACGTTCACTATACCCATAAAAAAACCCGAACGAATTGGATTCTCCATCAAGAATCAAGTTCGTTCGGATCTTCCTTCAATCAAACTACTTTTATACAAGCTTCTTTTTTATGTAAAGTATTGAACGACTGTGCCTTTGTTCTTCTCTAAGTTAACACTCGCATACGCGCCGTTAATAAGCGTGAGCTGAGGAGGGAGGTGGCCGCAGTCGATGTCATAGATAACTGGAATATGTAAGTCAGAGGCAAGGTCGCGATACACGTCTTCAGCGGTGTAGGAATCAACGGGTTTATTAGCGCTGCTTCTTCCGAATAAAATACCCGAGCAGTTATCAAACCAACCCGCTAGCTTAAGCTGAAGAAGTGAACGGCGAAGGTCAGCGGTCGTGAGTTCACAGTTGTCAAAGTACCAAATGACCGGCTCAGCAGGAATGTATTTTTCTCGAAACGTTTTTACGTCTCCAAAAGTAGTGCCCGCTAAGTGTCTGATCACGTCAATACATCCCCCAAGCAGTCGCCCTTCGATGTGCACGTCGCTTGAATCTGTATGCTTCCAAGCGGTTTGCTCCGTTAAATGAAACACGCATGGTGACGGGTTGTTATGCTGCCATTCTTTTTGATAGCGATCAGAAGAACTTGAGCCACGCTTTCTCCTTTTTTAGTCGTCAGCACCTGCTGCCACATCGCAGTCGTTGGATCCCAGTACTCTCCTCGCAAGTCTACAAAGTTGGTTCCATGAGCCGTTGCAATCCCGGTATTAAGTGTAATAGCCAGCAAAAGAACGCTGGTGTCAGAATAGCCAAGCACCCATTTTGCTGTCCATTTTGTAAAGTCTAGATGTTCAAGAATTTCAATTAGCAGCTCACCTCCCCAAGGAGGAATAATGATATCGATGTTTTCATCAGCAATCATGGCTTGAAGCTCATTTGCACGTTTTTTAGGAGAAGCGGATTTTGCTTTATGCTGCGTCCAAACCGTTTCTCCCGGTATAACAGAAAAGCCTTTTTGTTTCATGCGTTCACACGATAAAGAAAACATGGAATGAAGAGCTTGAGGTACACCAGAAGAAGGTGCGGTTATGCCGATGGTTGGGTTGGATGTAAGAAAAGGATAGGTAATCATAGCGGCCTCCTTCAAAGGTTTTAGCTTATTTTACCAGCGAGGGAAATACTGAACAAGCTTATTTTTAATTTAATTTAGGAAGATTGATAGGTTTTGTAAAAAGAATCCGTATTAATAGATGTAAAAGCAAGCGGAAAGGAGCAATGTTATGGAAGATGACTGGATTGTTGCGTGTATAACGCGGAAAAAAGAAAAAGGATTAGAGCTGTTAATCGATCAGTACGGAGGGTTAATTACGGCCATTGTACGCAAGCATTTAGGTACGCTGAAAAGCTACGAAGAAGAGTGTGTAAACGACGTATTGTTAGCGGTGTGGCATCATATTAATCGCTTTGATTCGGAGAAAAATACGTTTAAAAATTGGGTTGCAGCTGTTGCTAAGTACAAAGCGATTGACTATCAGCGCAAATACATAAAAACGCAGCACGAAGCGCTTGGCGAAGCGGAATTTGATGAAAAAGCAGGAGGTAACGTCCAAGTAGACGACGTGGAAGAACTTTTAGGTCACTTAAATGAAGGAGACCGTGAGCTGTTTAAAGCGTATTACTTACAGGAAGTCGAGCTGAAGCAAATTGCTAAAAAACAGAAGACCACTATTAGCAATTTATATAACCGGCTGTCGCGGGGACGAAAAAAATTAAAAGCGATTTTCAAATAAGAAATAAGGAGGGACAAAGATGAAAAATCAATATGACTTATTAAATGGATCTTCTGTAGATTTTAATGAATATGAAGAAATTGAGCTAACGGCAAGCGAGAAAAAGCGAATGAAAAAACGCTTAAAGCGTGACATAAAGCCGACTCGGAAAAAAGCGCGTCCGCTGATCGCCGCTGCGGTGCTGCTGCTTGCTGTGACGCCTGTGATGATGCAAAACGACACGGTATGGGCATCAGCTGTGCGAATCAGTCAGCATATTGGCCAGCAAATCGAGATGCTTATGAACAAGCCTGAAGGCAGCTTGAGCAGCTATAAAAAAACGGTAAATGAAACGGCAACGGACCAAGGCATTCAAGTAAAAGTAAATGAGCTGATGCTTGATGACGGACAGGTGCTGCTTGGGCTGACGATTAGCGCAGATGAATTTAGGCGAACCGCACTAGGACTTAACCGAGACGCGCCAATTCGACCGGGAGAGCTGCGCGTGAAAATTGGAAACATGTCGTTTTTTGATTCCGCTTCAAGTATTAGAGAGGAACCAATCAAAAACAAAGACGGAAGCTGGAACTATCTGTACGCTTTAAAACTAACGCAAGCGGACACGGACGGGGACGGGAAAATCGATGTGGAAGGCTACAATGTGCTAGATCATATTGATCCAAATAAAAATTATCAAATCAGCGCTCAGTTCACGAGCCTTGATTTTGAAAAGAATCCTGCTCAGACGAAAAGCGGGAACTATCGGGATTCCTACGGAGAAATTAAAGGGAATTGGACGGTACACACTAGCGTAAACGGCTCAAAAATCATCGCTGATACTAAAGTGTATCCGTTAAATAAAGAAATTCCGATTAACGAAAAAGGAATAAAAGGCGTATTGTCCATCAAAGAAGTTCGCGTATCGCCTGTTTCGATTAAGCTGCACTATACGTTTACATCGTCAACAGGAAGCATTCGAAACGGAACGAACGTGGGCGTAAAAATAAAAGACCAAAATGGAAGAGATCTTTCTGAAAGCGGCAGTGGAGGCGGAACAGACAGAGTGCTAGAAATGGACGAAGAGTACCGAAACGACAAGGGAGTGGTTATGCTTCGATTTGTTCCGTATGTAAGTGATTACGAAAACGACAGTTCAAAAGATTTAACCTCGGACGCCTTTAATTTGAAGGTAAATAACAAATAACAAAATAAAAACCAGATGCCTGCTTAGCGAGCATCTGGTTTTTTATTAGATATCCATTTTATTTAACAAGCGAAGAAACGTCTGTAATTCTTCATCCGTAAAATGGCTAAGCTTTTCACCATATTCTTTGGTGAGTACTTTTTCCATTTCTTCTGCAAACGCTTTTCCTTTATCCGTAATCGATAAGTACACAACGCGACGGTCTTTTTGACTGCGTACGCGCGTGACAAATTCTCTTTCCATGAGACGGTCGCTGACGCACGTCATGCTGCTGTTTGAGATGTGCATATGCTCTGCAATCTCAGAAACGATATGATTGCCTTCTTTATACAGCAGGCGAAGTGCTAAAAATTCATTTAAAGGAATATATGATTTTAAAGTGGGGATAACCGATAGCTGCATTTTTTTCGTTTGGTTTCGCATCGTGGAAACCACATTTTGAATAAGTTGATCTCGTGTATTCATAGAGGTTGTATGCTCCTTTTTCCGTTCAAACAATTCTTTTTCTTTTCTATTGTACCATATTGTACATAAAGAGAAGCGGCAGGTTTTTTAGAGGGAAAAAGAGAAGTAGTACATATCTGTTGCGATAGAAAGGGGCTTGAGTGATGGAAAAGGTAATTGAGTTTAAAACGACGCTGCTTCCTTTTGATGGAGCAAAGAAGCTTGTGAACGCAAATAATTCTGAAAGTGACTTATTATACAAAGAATATTATGATCTAGGAGACGGCAAGCAGATGTGCACGCTTGTGTTTGAACGCTATTTTTTCCGCACCGGCGGCAGAGGATCATTAACGATTATTTTAGAAAATGTGTCGGGGCCAAACAAAGTTAAGTGTATTCCTTCAGGAAGCGCAGAAGGGATATTGAATATTGACTGGGGAGCAAGCAAAGATTTTGTACGATGGGTAGAAAATGCACTGTCATCGTACACGTTAGAAGAACCGCAGAGATAAAGGCAAAGCTGGAGAAGGCAATAAGCTTCTTCAGCTTTTTTGTGAAGCGAAGGGTGAGTAGAGAAGTGAAAAGATGCAAAAGCTACTGTAGAAATAAGAACTTTATGTGGACAATAAGCATTTTTTCTCTTTTTACCGGATAAATGAGTATAATATGAAATTGCAGGAAGACTTCACATTTACATAACAAAGGAGAACAACATAATGAAAAAACTCAGCATCGTATTATTCGTTTTAATGATAGCTATAGTAGGCTGTTCAAAAGGAAATGATTCAAGTTCAAAAGAAGTAAAAGGAACGATTGAAGTACCGGAATCAATTCAAGCAAATGAACAAGTCAAGCTTAAAGTCCTTGTGACGCAAGGAGATAAAAAAGTGGAAAACGCCGATGACGTACAGTTCCAAGTTGAAAAAGAAGGCTACATCAATCAAGAAATGACAAAAGCACCGCACGAAGGAAAAGGTGTATACAGCACGGACTATACGTTTAAAGAAGACGGCGAATATATGATTACCGCTCACGTGACGGTAGACGGTGACATGAAAATGTTTACGAAAAAAGTAGAGGTAGGTAAGTCTAAAGAGTAAAATTTATAGTTGCAGAAGGGGCTTATATAGCCATGTAAAAGAGAATGCCTCGTGCATTCTCTTTTTTAGTAAGATGGCTTTAATCTAAGTAGTTCGATAGCTCAATCAAATTGTAATCAGGATCTCTAATATGAACAGAAACAATAGGCCCTACAGCACCTGTACGTTTTATCGGTCCTTCTTCAATATTTACATTATGTTTTTGTAAGTGCCTAATTACGCTTTCGATTTTTTCTATTGTGGTTTTACACAATGCATTAAAGGGTTATGGGATTTTATATTAATATTGGATAAGGAGTGGCATTTATTTTAGTAACTTGGTCTGGAAAGTTTGTTGATTAGATGTGTTAAAAATTTAAATACATATATGAATGGAGAGGCTCGTATGTCTATGGGGATACTTTCTTTAATCACTTTTGTTATCTGGTTTGTAGCCATTCAAGAGTTTTTAAAACCTGAAAAGAATCAGAGTAACCGAAAAATAATGATGTTAACATCCGCAGGCTCCTTGCTGACGTTAGTTCTGACCATTTCACTTTTTCAATCACTATAAAAATACCTCAAAAAGCAGTTTTTCTCGGCTACCAGAAGCGTAATGTAGGCAGTCCTGAGTTCTTTCATGGCTGTATAATTTGATTTTCTGCAACATCCAAAAAAATGATGGTAAAAGGGAAGGAGATTAGGAATAAGCTTTCTTTTTTGCTCCGCTTATTCTGCAGAAAAAAAGAAAAAGAAGCTTGTGAACTGATGGTTCGTAAGCTTCTTTTTTGTTTTATACGATTATCTTATTTATAAACGCTGGACGGAATTTTAAACGTATGAATGCCGTTAGAATACGGGCCGTACTCATACTCACCAAATATAATGGCAATGCCGCTACTTGTGTAGTAAAACTGATCTTCTTTTAAGTTTACAGACTTAAATTCATTAACCCAGAACTGAGCACCTTTTTTATTACGAGCAATCATTTCATTACGAATATAGTTATTAACTTTATTCAACTTAGTGTTGTTGTTAATAATATCTTTTAAGCTAATTTGTCGAGCTTTCAACAAATCGTAATTATAAGTATCAATCCAAGCGTTGCCGTGAGCGCCGCCAGCGTACGCATCATTCGTAATAGCAACACTTAAAATATTATCTTGGTTGTAAGGTACAGAGTATGTCATATTACGAGAATAAGGACCTGGTGCCCAGCCGTTTTTGCGGTCTTCCTTTTCTTGTTCTTTTAGCTCGTTGTGTTCTTTTTGTGCTTCTTTCGCAATGTTTAAAAACTTTCGATTATAGCTAGCTTCAAATGGTTTATTGATAAGGCCGGATACCTGCGGATAGCTAATGTTGCTTGCTAAAGATTTCTTCGTAACCGTTACTCCTAGTGCTTGAATTTTGTCACTAGGCGCTTTTTCATACTTAATACTTGATGACTTTTGAGCATAGGTACCCTTTGATACCCCATAAAGACCACCAAATTTGCTAGACTCAGAATACACGCGGAATACTTGCCCTTTTGTCACTTTTCTAGCCGCTACTAACTTGTTGTTTTTAATGTTGTAAAGATTAGTGTTCTTTAAAACGGTAACGCGTCCTATTTGCCCTTTAACCAGTTCCTGATTCCCCCACACAACTTTTGCTTCTGCAACTGTTTGCGGAGCAAGCGGCGAGAATAACAAAGCCAAACCTAAAACAACTGCGCTAACTCTTTTGAACCTTTTCATAAAAGCCTCCTAAAGTGATTTTTTGAGGTTTTAAAGCTAATCAATACTTTATTTTCAAAAAAAACCCATTCACTAGTATAGCATATTTTTACAGTTTTTTATTTTTATCAATTCGTTTTTACTAAATTATTTTTCGACTTGATTCCTCTTATTAAATGATTAAATAAAATAGACCGGCGCACTTTATGCCTTCAGTAAAAATAAGAAAAAACACAGTGTTTTACCCTAGACTAAAAAAGTTTCCTGTGGTAAACTTTCGGTATCATAACAAGTAAAAACTGAAAATTTTAAATAAATTATGCTGACATGTTCATTTTTCTGCACCAGCAGAATACCCTATTAAAAATCAACGAGCATATTTTTTTTACCTTAAAAGTTGGTCTAATGAAAAAAACATAACCTTAGGTAAAAAATGAGAAGGGACGAAAAATAGATGGCTAGTGTAAATAATTATCCATTGTCTACATTTACGACAGGTGAAACGGTACAGCTAGAGCGAATCGAAATCGAAGGTGCCTTAAAGCGACGCTTGTTAGATTTAGGATTTATTCCAGGAGCAATTATCAAAGTGCTTCAAAAAAGCCCGTTAGGAGATCCTGTTGCTTATCAAGTCAGTCATACAACGATTGGTCTCAGAAAAGAAGAGAGCTCAAAAATTTATGTGAAAAAAGTAGGTGATGACGATGAGTAAGTATCGTATTGCATTAGCAGGAAATCCGAACACAGGAAAAAGTACGTTATTTAATAGCTTGACCGGTCTTAAGCAACACACGGGAAACTGGACGGGAAAAACGGTAGCCAAAGCAGAAGGGACGTTTGAACACCACCAGCAGCTCTACACAATTGTCGATTTGCCTGGAACGTATTCACTGTATTCAAATTCGGCAGATGAAGAAGTAGCGCGTGACTATATTTTATTTGAAAGACCTGACGTTACGGTTGTGGTGGTCGATGCAACGGCGATGGAGCGAAATCTTAATTTAGCGCTACAAGTGATGGAAATGACTGAAAACGTCGTGATTTGCGTGAACTTAATGGATGAAGCAAAGAAAAAAGGAATTGTGATTAACGAAAAAAAGCTCGCTGAATCGTTAGGCGTACCGGTTGTGCCTATATCAGCTCGCAATAAAAAAGGAATTACGAATTTGCTCGATGCAATTGAAGGAGTCGTGCGAGGGCAGGTAAAGCTTAACCCTTACCAGGTGCAGTACACAAAAGAAATTGAAGCGTCACTAAAGGAGCTAGAGCCTCAAGTCGCTTCTATTGTTGGAAATCAATTTCCTTTGCGCTGGATTGCTTTACGGGTTCTTGATGGAGATACGTCATTTTTAGAAACGATTCAGCAGCGTCAGCAGCAAGACATCAGTCACACAGAAAGGAGGAACAGCGCATATGGGAAATCCGTTAACTCCTGAAAACTCATTAGCAATGGAACAATTAACGCGCTATGCCCAGCAGGCAAAAGAAAAAGATCATCGTTCAAATATGGTGGCAAGCATTTATCAGTCGTCACAGCAAATATGTAAAAAATCAGTTGTGTACCAAGACCGCTCAAAGCTTCAGCGTACAGAAAAGCTAGATAAAGTCTTTACCTCGCCAATTTGGGGATTTCCAATTATGCTTGGCATTTTATCGGTCATCTTTTATATCACCATAGCCGGCGCAAATGTTCCTTCTGGATTAATCGCACAAGGATTTGGCTGGGCCGAAGGGTATTTAACAGCTTTCTTTCAAGCGATTCATGCGCCGGAATGGCTGCACGGAATTCTTGTATTAGGGCTGTTTCGAGGTACAGGATGGGTCATTAGTGTCATGCTGCCTCCAATGGCTATCTTTTTCCCGGTGTTTGCGCTTTTAGAAAACTACGGCTACTTGCCTCGCGTAGCGTTTAATATGGATCGTTTGTTCAAACGAGCAGGCGCACACGGCAAGCAGTCGCTAACAATGGCGATGGGATTTGGATGTAACGCCGCGGCGATTATGTCGACTCGTATTATTGAATCGCCGCGTGAACGTATGATGGCGATTTTAACAAATAATTTTGTTCCGTGTAACGGCAGATGGCCTACGCTGATTTTATTAGCTTCTTTATTTATGGCGACCGGCTTTACAGGAAGCGCTAAAACATTCGTAACGGCGCTTGTGGTAGTCGGAACAGTGTTATTTGGAATTATTGTGACGCTGTTTGTATCATGGGCACTGTCTAAAACGGCGCTGCGCGGAGTACCAACACACTATACGCTAGAGCTCCCGCCTTACCGCAAGCCAAAATTTGTTGATACAATTGTGCGTGCGACGCTGGATAAATCGCTGTTCGTGTTAAAACGCGCGATTATTGTTGCCGCACCCGCAGCGGTGTTAACGTGGGTACTGGCCAACATCTATATCGGTGATACGAGTATTTTAATGCATTTTGTTCAGTTTCTTGATCCGTTTGCTAAATCGCTAGGACTAGACGGTTATATATTAGCTGCTTTTATCATTGGCTTGCCGGCTAATGAAATTGTGGTACCTGTTCTATTAATGGCGTATTTATCAACGGGTTCATTAATTGAAATTGAGGATGCAACTCGACTGAAACAAATTTTCCTTGATCACCACTGGACGTGGCTAACAGCTCTTAACATGATGCTGTTTTCACTTCTGCATTTTCCGTGCGGAACGACGCTTGTGAATATTTATAAAGAAACCAAAAATGCAAAGTGGACGTTTCTTGCTTTTGCGATTCCAACAGTGATTGCGATTGGCGTTACGTTTACGGTTGCTCAAGTGGTAAAAGCGTTTAACCTTATTTAAATATGAAATAAAAGTGCAGGGCTTTGAAAAGAGCCCTGTATTTTTTATGAGTAGTCAATGAGATAAAGAGTATGATAGGGTGAACTTGATTGCTATTTGTTAGGTTAAATGGTAATTTGTATGATATAGATTTGCTTCATGCACGAAAAGAGATTAATAGAAAAAAGCGCCAATGAAATGCTAAAAGGAGGCTGACGGTGGGGATATTTTTTAATAAAATAGATTCAAAAAAAGCTAATAAGTATCAAACAAGGCTATACTCTTGTTTCACCATTCTCATCATAGTGAATGTGATTAACAGCTGGTTTCTCGATTGGCTTTGGCTTTATATCACCACAAGTAGCGTTCTTGTTATACTAGTGATATTCCTGCTCAAAACACCTAAACGTGATTTAGATGAAGAGTGGAAGCAGCTAGAAATAGAGAAAGACGAGACTTTTGAAAATAAAGTCAATCTTTTGATTCGAAATGGCAGAAGAGACGTTGATGTTATTAAATATATACGGAAAGAAAAAAATCTTGGTTTGCTTCCTGCAAAGCAGTATTTTGATCGAATTAAAGCGTCAAGTGAATAATAAAAAACGACCTCTGGTAAGACGAGGTCGTTTTTAGTTACAGGCAAATGGATCCCTGCGATGTCTCAAGTTAGATTAAAATAAGTCCAAAATAGTTAGTAAAAGGAGAGAGAAATATGCTCATACTTTATGATGAGCTGTACGGGAAATTTGAAGCAGACGGCGTTCTTTTAGAACTCATTCAAAGTGATCCTGTACAGCGTTTAAAAGGAATTTACCAAGGCGGAGCGAGCCGGTTTGTAAATGAAAACTGGAATACTACTCGATATGATCATTCCGTTGGTGCGATGATGCTTGTAAATAGACTCGGAGGCTCTTTGGAAGAGCAAATAGCGGCTTTATTACATGACGTTTCACATACGGCATTTTCTCATGTGATTGACTATGTTTTGGGACAAAAAGAAGAAAATTATCATGAAATGATTTACGAACAAATTGTGACTCAGTCGTCTATTCCTTCTATTTTAAAAAGCGCCGGTTTAAACTGGCGAGATATCTTACTCGATGAAAGCCAGTGGACGCTGCTCGAACAGCAAGCTCCGCACTTATGCGCTGACCGCGTGGATTATACGCTGCGGGATTTGTACGTATGCGGGGAGATTACTTTACAAGAAGTGCATGCGTTTTTGGATCAGCTTGTCGTATTTAATGGACAAATGGCGTGCAGTAATTTATCAGCGGCAGAGTGGTTTGTGGATGCTTA
>Ga0268252_1001731_pt1 | contig 11864 bp, 9 predicted proteins | sample AgamicMgSfrz_FD_200244 | JGI IMG/M metagenome (GOLD analysis project Ga0268252, IMG submission 200244) | Agave microbial communities from Guanajuato, Mexico - Mg.Sf.rz (v2) (version 3) | ecosystem: Host-associated > Plants > Phyllosphere > Phylloplane/Leaf | place: Guanajuato, Mexico | collected... | reverse complement strand
AAGGTTACATACGTTATTCCATTAGCATAAACACTTGTTGCATATCCAACATTACTAGACCCGCCATTCTGCCAAATTCCAAATTTCTGCCCCTGTGGGACACTCCCTTTAATTACAAAGGTATATTCCTCACCCGCAAAGAAATTTTCAGTTAGAGAATATTGATTGATTAGATAGTCTGTTTTTTCATATTTAACATTTGATTTTAATACAAGGTTACGTCCACCAGCTTTATCACTATTAACCTTTGTTTCTACACTCGTTAACTTCTCACTGATTTTCCCAGCTTTTTCTTCTATTTCAGTAGTTGTTTCCTTTAGTTCACTTGTTGTTTGCTGTACATCAGAAATAGTCTTCTTTGTACCTTCTACAGTTTGTTCGACTGTATTTAATTTATTGCTGATATCAGTATCTTTTTTTGTTAACGATTCAATAGAAGTTTTAAATCCATTAGAATCCTGTTCGAACTTAGTTACTTTCTTATCAATTTCACCTTGTTTATTTTCGATATTAGAAATTGTGCGGTTGACACCTTGTAAACCTTCCTGCACTTCGTTGAATTGTCCTGTCGCTTGATTTTGTGCTTCTTGAACCTTCTTGTTTAATTCTGTTTTTGTTGATTCAATATCTTTATTTACCTGCTCTATTGTTTCTTTCTTGATAGTTTCTGGATCAGGAACAACTGATTCCCAAGCTGTACCTGTCCATATTTTTAAAATGCCGGGCTTTCCGTTACTAATATCACGCCAAAGTGTCTTATAAGGTTTAAGCCCTGTTGTCGGTGGATTCTTAGCTTCAATTATTTCTACCGTGTTATTTTTAAGATTCTCTTGAACTTTTTCAGCCAATGTTTTCGCTGCTTCGGATTCTTTCTTAGCATTACTAGCTGTTTCATTTGCATCTTTCACTAATTTATCTAACTGATCCAGCATTTCTTGTTTCTCGCCGAATTTACTAAGGATTCGATTGTAAATCTTTCGTAATTCCTCGTTTGGGTCTACTATCTCTCTATAATCCCCAAATTCGTATTTGTCTTGTGCAGGATCAGTGAATGATTCGTCACCAGCAATAACACGCGCTTCAAGATATAGCTTAGGTGTGAAGCCTGTATCTTTGATTCGGATTGTATCTCCTTCATTGATTAGTTCGTGTGTTAGTCCGAAAATGCGACCGATTGATTGTGCCTCTACTTCATACGAAACGGAAGAATTAATACGTTTTTTCAGTTCTATTTCCATTAACGTCATTAAACGTTGTGGCGTCATATTTAACTCTTCTGTTTCTGGCGTGTAAAAACCAAACTTATGCTTACCTCGTTCGTTCCATCGTTGAAATGCATCATTATCAACAATATACGGAAGTCCCCTGTTAATACCTTCAATGGTAATTACACTATCGCCTTCACCTTTTACAAATCCGACTAACGCTGTACAAATATCTCTTGAATGTTCAATACGTGTAACACCTATCAAATCTTTACCTAACTCTATTTCTTTACCAATGTCTCGGCCACGCCTTTGAATCATATCAACATACCATCCAACTATTTGTGACCCTTGAACCTCAACGCGATATTGAATTTCTAATTTGAATAAAGAAGCTATTTTCTTTAAAAAAGTTAACGGATCCATAAATTCATCAATGGTCATAGTGTGAAAACCTGCATAATCTGTTTTTCCACGTTTCCATTTCATGCCTACAAGAGCCATATCAATAAATTCGTTTACTGTTTTACCTTCTATTCGTTGTGGTTTTATAATGCCTGATTTAGCAATTTGAACCCAAGCTCCTGAAGCATATGTGGTAATGGATCGTTTGTCTGAATTCTTCTCTGTTTCTGTAATGACATATGGTACAACTCTTCCATCGCGAACTTCTTTTAGAACAAGATTTTGTTGTTGTAGTGTAGCTGAATGAGTAGTTCTATCAAAAACAGTGAAATCCAGCATATCAACATTGTTTTTTAGTTCCCAACGCCTATTATCATCCCAATAGTCATTTGGCTGAATAGCTGCAACGATTTGATCTGTTTTGAAATCCACAACATGCAAAATCCCGCTTGGTGTTCTCATCTGTATCTCTCCCTATAACTAACAGTTGCTTTAACATCTGGTGGCATTATATCGATACGATTCTCACCACGTATTACAGTTGGAAAATTACTAAAAATGTCTTTTAAATTAATCGCATTTTTACCGTTAATGGTTACAAGACTTTTTTCTGTATCAATTATAATCTTGTCTCCCGTATCAAAAATGTAAGGCGGATTATTTTGAGTATTTAAATTCACTTTCCAGAATTTCAAATCTGAAACGGTCATTGCTTCTACTGGCGGTACATCTTGCCATTGCATAATACTGATCTGGATTTGTGCTACTTTTTCCATATGATAGTTATTTTCATCCGTCCACCTTGCAAATCGTTCTGAATCATCCTTTTCTGTCCCCGGAAGGAATTTCGAGATATAAGCCTCCCATACATTTCCCGTTCTAGCTATCCACAATCTTCCGTAATATTGATTCCATGTATTTGGATAATCACCACTCTCATAAATCAAACCTATTTTTCCCGGCTTATTATCATATCCAATTACCATTGTTCCGAAATTTTGTTCAGCTTGCCAAAACACATCAGACATAGCAATTTTTGAAAGCACCTTGCTATTTTCATCCAATATCGCTATCTCAACCCGTCCCATTTCATTTATTCTTTTACTCTTACATGTAACGTACGCCTGCATAATAAAATCTTGTACTGGGCCACCGGGGATATTTTTTTTAACAGCTGCGCCATGCCACCCTTTCCCTACACTAGTACCAAAATCAGAACAATAAAATTGATATTTATCTGTTTTCATTTCGCCAATCGGTTCGCCATCTTCCATCGAACTGACTTTACTCCAACCTACAGTGGTAGCCATTTCATCCCATATAAGCCTTTGATTTCTTTCAACAGGTAGTTGCTCTGTTTTCAACGGATAACCGATTCTAAAATAATCACGATTATACGGATACTCACCAAACCATACATCTAAAAATGTACTCGGTTTCTTGGCCTCAATCTCAATAATTGGAGGCGCTTCTACACTACCTTGATTGACGAAAGAAGTAGTGATTTCAGTGGACCAGTTTTGAGTAAACGTATGAGTATTTTGTTTGCCTAATTTATATGGCATTGGGCAAACAAAGGTAATAACTCCTTTACCTCTATTAACTATTTCATCCAAGTCTACAGAACCATCAATTAATGCTAAATAAGTCCTGTCTAACTCATCATCAAAAATAAGTTCAGCTGGTTGCTCTGTATATAGCCAATCTGCTAAATCTTCTTTCATCTTTTGCAAATCCGCCATATCTTTTTTTGATTTAATGACAAGAGGAACATCAATACGACGTTCCTCCGTTTCTGTATTAATAAAAAGAGCCCCTGCACGATGAGGGACTCTTACTAATTTCCTTTTAACTGGAGCCCATGAAGGACGTTTTCTTCCAACTAGCATTTGAATATAATCTTTTCTAATATTATTAAAAGTAAAACTAAGTTTCCCCAACGAGCTCACCCCCCTTAAAATTCCGCTCTTCTTTTTTGTTCACGATCTTGAAGTTTTGTAGTGTAGGTATAACTTCCGTTAGCCAGTTCTTTTCCATCTAAAACATTTGTCATGTTTACAGTTAATTTCAGTTCTTGCTCTCTACCCGCTCTATCTGGGAATATAGTTTTTTCCATAGATGGGTTGTTATAAGCTAATTGCGGTTGCGTATATCCGTTGAAATTGCCAAACGTATTTTGCGGGATACTATATTGATTTGTTTGGAATCCAAAATCAAAAATAGAAGGCATATTCCCCATCTGCTTCTTAACAGTTCCGACTACATTTTTTGCTGCATCGACAACAAATCGTTTCCCTTTATCCATACCAACTCCAACACCTTCTGGAACTGCGCTACCGACTGGAATCATCACTTTAGACGGACTGTTAATTTCCAATGCTCCAGAAATGGTCTTTTTAATATCGTTTGCAATTCCAGCAGCCTTACTAAACAAACCTCCTGAAGCATCATCTATTCCTCTTCCGAGACCTTCTATAATTGATTTACCAATGGAACGTAGATTTATAGTGCTGAAAAATTTTTCAACTGTATTCCATTTATCTTCAATGTCATGTTTTATTTCTGACATTTTATCTTTAACAGCTTTTTTCTGTTCCTCAAATTTTCTTGAAACTGTATTTTTTATTTCTTCTACCTTGTTGTCGGCTGAAGTTTTGGTTTCTTCCCACCATTTAGTTATACCTGACCAAGTTTCTTTCATCTTTTGAACTACATCATCTTTCATTACTTGGTATTTGGATTTTATCTGACCAGTTTCCCAATCCACTTGATTTGCATGTTCTCCCGCTTGCGCTTTTGCTTCACTTACAATTTCCTTATGCTTATCTCTTGCTGTTGAAACAGTGCTATTATATTGACGATTCGCTTCTGCGATAGCTGCATCCGCTTCTTCTTTATTAAGGGTTCCTGACTCATCTCGTAGACGTATAGCATACGCAATTTTATCATCACGAGTTTTCTTTGCATCTTCAATCACTTTATCTCTTGCTTTGGCACTATTTTCAACAACTTCCGCTGCTTGTCTAGCTGTAATTTCACTTGCTTGTACACGCATATTCTCATAAATAACTTTTTGTTCCATTTGATTTTTAGACATATGTTGGATAGCTGTCCTATCCATTTCATCTTGTAAAGCTTGTAAGGAAATCCTTTCAGATGTAGTGAATTCCCGTTTTTCATTTGCTGCTGTTTGAATGATTTCTTTGATTTTATTTTCTTTTTCTTGCGTCTTTAACTTTTCTTGTTCGTAATGTTGATTCATTTGTTCAATCCGCTTATTCTCTTCCTCCGCGGTTAACACATAAGAATCTGCAAAGAACTTTTTAAGTCCCTCAACTTCTTTTTGTTGTCTTGCATTTGTTTTTTCTATAATTGTGTTACCTAACTTGTCATATTGACCAATTAACTTCTGTGACTGTTCTTCCGTTATCACTTCATGGTTCAATCTAATTTCAGTTAACTTTTGTCTAATGCCATCAGACAGCTTGAAATACTCACCAAGAACTTTCTTTGTAGAAGAACTTACTTTCCCTTCTGTATTTGTAGCAAAGCGATCTACTGAAGCGATACTGTCTTCAGTTGCTTTTTGATACGCCTTATATGCGACAACTCCAGTTCCAATAAGAGCGGCTGCTATTAAACCAACAGGCCCAAGAAGCACTCCTAATGCGCTTCCTAACATACCTACCGCAGCACCCGCAAGACCTGCAGCACCACCAGCAATTCCTAATGATGTTGCTAACGCTCCAATACCTGACATAACCATCCCAACTGCAGCTAAAACTACACCGATTGCAGCAGCAACAGCTGTTAAAGCAAGTACAATACCACCTGTAATTGCTATTGCCTTTTGTACAGGTGCAGGTAAAGAGTTGAATCCATCGACAAGTTTTTGTAAACCAGCAACAAAAGCACTAACTACAGGAGCAAGTGCATCACCAATTGTCTTTTTCATTGTAGAAAATGCTGAATCTAATAAAACAATTCTTCCTTGAAGAGTATCAATCTTTGTTTTCGCAACATCAGCAGCCGTAACTTTAGACATTGCATCCCACATCTCATTGACCCCATTTGCCCCTTCTTTAAAGAGAATAGTCGCACCACGTACGGCATCCGAACCGAATAACGTTTCTAAAGCCATACTTCGTTGCTGATCTGTTAAACCTTTCATCGATTCATGAAGTGTCCCTGAAATATTTTCTAAACTTTGAATATGCCCCTGTTGATCATAAAATTTTGATGATAAGAAAGCTGAACTCGTGGCTAATTCACGGAATGTCGTATCACACTTGTCATTCCACTTTTTCGCACCTTCTATTTTCATTACATATCCTTCTAGAGCCTGTTCAATATCGCCAACGCTTCTTGATGCTGGTTGTATACCATTTTTAACAAGAAAATCATATCCAGCTTGCGCGTTGTATGTTATAAGACCTAAATCTCTCATTTTGTTATATGCTTCTTTTGTTGTTGGATTTAAACGCATGAGCATGGTTTTTAATGAAGTACCTGCATCTGAACCTTTTAAACCATTTTGGGCGAATACCGCTAAAGTTGTAGCTGTATCTTTAAACGTCATCCCTGCTCCTGCCGCTACTGCTGAAGAAGCAGCAAGACCATATTTTAATTCGCGGACATCTGTTGCTGATGCGTTTGCTGCACCTGATAATATGTTAGCTGCATCTGCTACTGAAAGATGATCAGCTTTGAAGGCATTTAAGGCTGTTGATGCAATTTCTGCCGCTTCGCCTAAATCTAATTCCCCAGCAGTTGCCAAGTTCAGAGCCCCTGATAGACCTCCATTAATAATATCTGTTAAACTGACACCAGCCTTTATTAATTCCTCAATACCTTTTCCCGCTTCTACAGAAGAATACTTTGTTGTTTCCCCCATGTTGACAGCTAATTCACTTAATTTTTTCATTTCTTCTCCAGTAGAACCAGATACAGCTTTAACATTGGCCATTTGCTGTTCAAAATTCATAGATTCTGTAATCGCGGACTTTAAACCACGCCCTATTGCATACGTCATTCCACCAAAAACAATACCTATTTGACTTCCTGCGTTTTGCAGATGGTTGCCCAGCGTTTCCATACGATTTCCGAAATTCAGTAGTCGATTCCCCTGTTGCTCAAGTTCATGATTTGACTGTCGTAACCCTTGTTCAAATCGATTTAATTCAGCCGTTGCCCTATGAATTTGTTCCGCGTAACGTTGTGCTGACTGACTCGCTTCTCCCTCTTCGGTTTTAGCGCGATTGTAAGCCGACTGAAGCTCCCTAATTTTCTCCTTTTGCTTATCTACCATACGAGATAGAACATCGATTTTCGTTCGAGTCTGTTCAGCCGCGTTAGTATATCCGTGCATTCCTGTTGTGACCGCCTGAAATTCAGCTTGTAAAGATTTCAATGAATTATTTAATTTATCCATCGCTGTTTGTTGCGCCTGACGATTCACTTGTTTTAATTCGTTTTCGAATCTATTTAAATCAGCGACAGCTTTATTGACTTGTGCAGCATACCGCTGAGTTGCAGCATCATTTTCTCCTAATTTAGCTTTATTTTGATCATAAGCTTGGCGTAATGCCTTAACTTTTTCCTTCTGAGCTTCAATTAGTCGATTTAGTGTATTCAATTTCGCTTGTGTTTGCTGACTAGCGTTAGCAAAACCACCCATTCCTGTACTTACAGATTTTAACTCGTTCTGCAACGTTCTGACTGCACGACCTGAATTCGAGATACCTTGTCGAAAGTTTACGTTATCAAGGGAAAGTCTAACGACTAGATTATTTATTTCGTTCGCCATAGTCTCACCTCCCTTGTTAAATAATGTTTTCCGCTGGCACTTCTATTTCATTTGAATTGGAGCCTTCATGATTTTCATTTCCACTTTCACGCATTTTTCGATTAAGCCTCAAATAATGCCAAATATCCATCTCGTTATCGATGTGATGGTGTTTGTACCCTTGTTGCAATAAAGAGAGGTAGAGTTCGTCCATAAACTCGCTGAACGTCAACCCTCCTCCCTCTATACGTTTGGGTTTTCTGCCCCATCAGTTACAGGATTCGCACCCGCTGCCTCTACGGTTTCGTTAACAAGAGCATTAATTACATTTGTTGTCGTTAATAAAAATTTTCGAGCGTCTATACCATCCCAATACTGATCTACTGTAAACTGTTCACCGTAAACTTGTACTACATATTGAACCATCTTATCTAAATCCGCCACTTCAGGATTATTTGGAATATCTGCAAGTTCAGGAGCTTGGCGAATTAAACGAGCTGGAATGAATGCTGGTAAGTTAAAAGTTTTTTCTTCGTTATTGATTCGTAAAGTTAATTTCATAATTTATTCCTCCTTAATGAATAAAAAAGAGAGAGCTTTTGCTCTCCCTTACTTTCCTGCTGGTGGTTGTGCCACAGGCTTCTCATATACCTTTTTAAACCAATTATCTCCGATAGCTTTTGTAAACGTAGGTTCATCTTCATCCGCTGTGAATTTAGTTCTGTCATCAAAATCACGTTCAATAAATGAACCTTTCAGTTTAGTTGTTTGGAAGTTTGGCTTATCTTTTTTAGTTTCAGCTTCTTCCTCTTCCTGCGAAAGTTTCCCTTTTAATAACCAAACATATCGATATTTTCCATTAGCCTTTAAAAAGCGCCATCCAATTGCTAAATATGGTTTTTCGCCCTCTCGTTTTTCATCTAATACACCATCTGTAACTTCTGGAAATCCCTCAATGTCTGCTTTTGTTGATAACGAAAGACCTCGAACTTCAATTTCAACTTCAACCTCACCGTCAGACTCAGCGATTTCCGATTTTTTATTGTCGCTCCACATAATCTCGGTAGCTACTTTTTTAGATGTTTTAACCTTCACTGCGCCTTCCATCTTTTTAACCGTAGTGTAGTCAACACCTGTCGAATCATCTTTTAATGTTTTTGCATAAACTAGACTATCAACACCGACAGTCGAACTAATTTTAATAACTTCTCCAGCCATCTATAACTCCACTCCTTTCGCGAATCGCATCGCGTAATGAAAAATTTTTGTATCATCTTCATATAAATCAGCAACTGCATAACGTGAGAAACCAATACTTTTCATGATTTCATTTACCTTTTGATGAATTACTGTTGTACTACCCTTTGACCAAACATCGATTTGGAATAAGATTTCACTTTCACTTTCCTCATTATCTGCAAATCCATCCGGCCTATTGTCTAATTCAAAAAATGTAATACGTGGAAACTCTTCTGCATTTTTGGCTTTACGATAATAAATTCGTTTTCCACCTAATAAAGAAACAAGCTCCTGATTATTTTCAAGAGCTTGCACAATTTCAGGACGTAAATTTATCACAGGTTCAGCCTCATTTCGTTCTTTAATATATCTGTCATAGCACGTACTGCGGCTGCTTTCGAAGAGTTGAACCCTGGTTCTACAAATGGTTCAGCTGGCATTTTTGATGTTCCCCATTCATGAAACTTTAAATAGAACCACGGGGAACGATCCGCTTTATCGAGTCCGATTTTTACCGTTTTAATACCACCTTCAAGTTTAGCTTTAGTTACTTTTATGTGATCAGCACCATGCTGACCTGTACGCCACGGTTCACTTTTTGATGGTTTCTTTGGACTTGCACTCCTTGGAGCGCGTTCAGCAATAGCTTTCCGAATAGGTTCCCCACCAGCTGCAAGAGCTTTATCTTCAATTTTCTCTCCACGTAACCCCATTTGGTCTAATTCAGTAACTAAGCGATCAAATCCTAGTAAATCTAAATCTATACCATCAGCCATTTATTTCACCACGTTTCCACATGATCAATAAAGTATGTTTTTGAGTTGGAATAACCGAAACAATATCATAAATCATGTTTTTATACTTAATTTTCATATCTGCACTTACATCATCTCGATATCTAATTTCTGTTTCTCCTTGAACTTCACTATTTGCGGCGGCAGCCTCAAAGTATTTCCTTCCCTTTAAATAAACGAAAGAGCCCCATACGGTAAAAGCATCTTTATATCCATCTATTGGATCACCGTCAGGACCTTTTGCATTTTCATCTTTTACTTGAAATGTAAGCCGTTTATCTAATTTTGCAGGATTCATTTTCTTTCCTCCTGAGGCTCTGGAGCATATTGGAGCTGTAATATCATACTCTGAACAATGGTTCTGATTTTTTCACTGGCTTTTTCTCCTACAAGAAGTCGGTTTTCATACCAATCAGCAACCAAAAATAAACAAAGCAACTTAGCATCTTCATTTGTTTGAGTAAATATTTTGCCAGTTGCTTTGTAAATATATAATTCAGCCGCTTTAATTAACATAGTGATAGTTTGGTCATCGTCCCCATCCACTCGAATCCATTCTTTAGCTTCTTCTAAGGTAACAAGCATTCAAATGCCTCCCTTGTTTATCCTTGAGGTTGTTCAGCAGGAGCACTTAAATCGATTTCTCCATAAACGGCTGCTTCGTTATCCCACATTTGTACATCATCACGTTGAATTGCACGTAAATCTAATGTATTACGAGTAAACGCTTTACCACCTACATCTGTAGAAGCTAATTCCATATCTTCGCGTTTAAATAAGACAATAGTTTCTTTTAAATCACCAATAATAAGTGGCGCTTTTTTATTTGTAGTTCCTTTTGTTTTTAAAAAACGATTCGAAACAACAACGACTGGATTAGTACCAGCAAATAGTTTTTTGTTTTTTTGCGTTGGGTCTGACTGTAAAATATATTTTCCATCTTTATCTTTTAATTTGTCTAAGTAATTAAACCCATCTTGATTTGTAAGTAAAATTGCATTCGGTGAAATCGCTGGATCTAATTTAACATTTAATACATCTTTAATGTCATCCAGAGATTTGATTGCTTGCTTTGTTAACTTTTCGATTACGTTCAAGATTAACACATTACGTGTAACTTTAGATTTTTTACCTAACCAGTTAATTACATACTTTAGGATGTTTTGGTCACTATCTTGAAGCAATGAACGAGATAACGGTAAAATCCCCGCTCTATCCTTCACAGCATATTGTACATTTGAGAATTTCGGATTATCAGTTTCTGGAATTTCGCCCATTTCAGTGATTTCAACAAACGGAATCATTTCTGAATTTTTCTCTAATACTCTTGATCCTGAACGTGTACGCACTGGCTCAACAGTTACATATTGCTCAAGTGCATCAAAAGAACGAGATAATTCATTGATTTTTGTTTGAATATCTTGAGGAATAACAAGCCCTCCATCTTCCCCAGTTAACCCAGACATTGCGCGTTTTTCTAAATCATTCTCAAGAAATTCACGTTCTTCACCATTTAATGTTTTATTACGCAATGCTTTCATAAATACATCACGGTATTCCATTTCACCATCTACATTGCGTGTTTCAACTTCTCGTCCGTTATTTCGTTCTTCCGTTTCTGCTTCATCTAATGAACGTTGTAAATCAACCTTTTTCTGAAGTGATCGTACTTCTTCCATCATTCGTTCAGCCTCTGCCACTTTATCTTCTCCCATGAGAGAACGTACCTCTTCTTTTTTTCCTTCTAATTTAGCTAATAATTCACGTAATTCTTTTGACATGCAAATCACTCCTTAAATTTATCAATAAAAAAAGAGCCTTATATAAGCTCCAATTCGATTTGTAATTTTCTTTTTCTAAACTCATCAGCTACTCGCTTTTCTCCAGCTTTAAACTCATCTAACGAACGTACACTTACTTCATTTGTGGGATATGCAGGGAATGCAACCGGCGATATTTCATATAGTTCGGCATTCAAAATCGAACGTTTATAAACCTTTCCATTTTCACGTTCCTCCGATGACCATTTATCTTTTGTAACCTTCATTCCAAAAGAAACTCCATCAACATCTCCGCGCTTAATTAATTCCCATGCATCATTCCCGACAGTTGTATTCGGAATATCTAATTCAAACCGCAACTCTTTCTTATCATTTTCGATTCGTAATGTTTTACTTTTAGTATTTCCTAATACTTGAGAAGTGTCGTGGGACCATAAACCTACAACATCGCGAACTTTTAAACTTTCATCAAAAGCTCCCTCAGCAATCTCTTCTACGAAAGTATCTCCCCACCAGTCACGCATTTCGGCACTTTCATTGTTATATTTTATCGATCCAGAAATTGTTCGTTTTCCTTCGTCCTCATTAACTTCACGGACTTCAATGGTCATTGGTAAAGCTCTAATTTCCTTCATTTCCTTCTTTGCTGACTTCT
>Ga0268252_1001730_pt1 | contig 11866 bp, 9 predicted proteins | sample AgamicMgSfrz_FD_200244 | JGI IMG/M metagenome (GOLD analysis project Ga0268252, IMG submission 200244) | Agave microbial communities from Guanajuato, Mexico - Mg.Sf.rz (v2) (version 3) | ecosystem: Host-associated > Plants > Phyllosphere > Phylloplane/Leaf | place: Guanajuato, Mexico | collected... | reverse complement strand
GTCATATATCCTCCAAATTGCATTCTTATCGTTTGCTTTCTTGGTAAGCCCAATGATTGGTTGGTCCATGCCCGCTTCCTATATGAAGATCATTTTTTATTGCTTGATGAATAAAATCCTTGCCTAATTGAAATGCATCGTTAATAGAATAGCCATTTGCAAGAGCTGCCGTTATTGCAGCAGAAAAAGTACAGCCTGTCCCATGCGTATTTTTGGTTGGAATTCTTTCCGCTACCAAACTTGAAAAATGGCTGCCATCAAATAGCAAATCGACAGATTCCTTTTCATCCCCATGTCCGCCTTTAATAATGACATAGTTAACCCCCATGGCACTTAATCTTTTAGCCGCTTCTTTTCTTTCCTCCATATTTCGAATGCTTATCCCAGTTAATTCCTCTGCCTCAGGTATATTTGGTGTTAAGACAGTGGCAAGAGGAAGAAGCTTCTTTTTCATGGACTCTGTTGCTTCTTGCTGTAGTAAATTGGCTCCACCTTTAGCAATCATAACTGGATCAACAACTAAATTTCTCCATTTGTATTGCTCCATTTTATCGGCTACTAATTCAATTATTTCGCTATTAAACAACATTCCTGTTTTTAAGGCATCTGGCTGTAAATCAACAGCGATGCATTCTAATTGTTTTTCTATTGCCTCGAGCATCATTGGGTATACTCCATCGACACCAAGGGTATTTTGCGCTGTTATTGCGGTAATCACGCTCATTCCATATACTTTAAGTTCTTGGAAGGTTTTTAAGTCTGCCTGAATTCCAGCCCCACCTCCACTATCTGATCCTGCTATTGTTAAAGCTTTCGCTGTGGTCATTGAATTACCCCCTTATCCTCTCTACTTTCATCCATTTTTTTATATCTTCTTCTTTAATTTTCATTAATTGATTTAATAACTCCATTTGAAAACTTCCTGGTCCTTCTTCTTTCGTCTTTTCAAAGGCACGCTCAGCTGCAACCCCATATGTCACTAAACCTGCTGTTGAAGCAAGGAAAACATCTTCTTCTACAGCGATAAATGCTCCAAGAATGGAAGATAGTAAGCAGCCTGTCCCCGTAACCTTTGTTAACATCAGATGGCCATTATGTACTATAGACAGCTTCTCGTTAACAGCTACTATATCTTTTTCTCCTGTTATAACAACTGGTACCTGTAATAGCTTTGCAGCTTCTAGCGCGATTTCGCTATTATTATGTTCACTAACAGAATCTACGCCTCTCATTTTTGCTTTAATACCAGCGACATTCGCTACTTCTGCTGCATTCCCTCGTAGTAAAGTGATTTTCACTTCCTTCATAATAAGATGTACAGATTCCGTACGATATTTAGTAGCTCCAGCCCCAACCGGGTCTAAGATAACAGGAGTATTAGCCAAATTTGCAGCCTTTCCAGCAATAATCATGCTTTCTACGTTTTCAGCAGTTAATGTTCCAATATTGAGAACAAGGGCATTCGCTACTGTTGCCATATCTGCAACCTCTTCCTTTGCATATGCCATTACTGGAGAAGCACCAATTGCTAATAAGCCATTCGCTGTAAAATTAGTAACTACTACATTTGTAATATTATGAACTAACGGAACTTGCGCTCGTAATTTTGTTAGTACTTTTGGTATCAATATTTCATATTTTTCATTCATCGCTCAAACTCATTTCCTTTCTGTTATCCTTATTAACTTGATTGCTCGCAATATTCATACAATGTAAAGGAATGCAAACTAAAAAAGCCATAAATGACTGTAACGTTTTGCACGCGCTATAAAAAGGAAGCGGCGTGCTAGTTGTCAGCAATTATGACAAAAATAAAAACACTACGCCTAAGCAAAGTGTTCATCTATTTCATACACCTCCCTACGCTGGCATTATCCAACAGGTTCATCCGGTCAATGGCAGCAAATAGCCATACTCTCAGCCCGTTTACACAAGCTCCCGCTACGTATTCAATTGATTTCATCTAAATTTTAGCGAAAAAATAGGAATAATGCAAGAATTGTAGGCTAATAGTCTAATGCATATAAGTATTCTTCCTCAGGTTCTTCCGTCACTTCTACCTTTTCGACCTTAATAACTGGCATTAACTGACCTTCGTATTCCTTTTTCTCCAATTTTCCTTTTATCACATACCACTGTTCATTTTGTAATTCATTTATTTCTCCCTCAATCAAATAGCCATACAACCCAAGATCAGCGATACAGTGAGTCATCACATATCTGGCAATAACTGCTTGTTTGTCGGTAAACGATTCCTCTCGATGGATAAAACCTGTCATCATTATTTCTTTCCCAACTAAATTGTCCAAATTTGTATTAATCATGTCCATCATTTGTAAATAATTATCATCCTCTATTGCAAGCATATCTTCATCATTTGCTGCTTCGTTATTAACTTGGCTAACAGAAAAAGTTTGACCATGCTCAAATTGAGTATTTGGAAGAATGCTTTTGTTAATGGACATATCTTGTAGGGTGAAAAACAAAAATAAAGGGCTAAAAAATAATAAATAAGACAAAGTAAGATTCAATAAAGAGGCATTTTCGTCACACACATCACAATCACAATCAGCCCCCTTTAAATTACTGTTAAGCAATCTAAAAAATCCAAGCAAAAATAACAGGGCCATGGTTATATATAACAATGGCACCATCTTCGGGGCAACAAGTCGCACTACCTCTCCTGTCACCATTAATTTAAAAATAAGGAGACTGAAGCCAATCAACACAATTCCTTGCAGTTCGTTTGCCAATTGCCAGGTTGGACTCCATTTGATTTTCATCGTTTTCCCTCCTTATATTTGTAATTTATGCCAAAAACAAGCCTGATACTAAAGAAAGTATAAAGACAACAATCGTAACAATCAAAATAAATAGCAGGACAAACTTTATCCGAAATGAAGCCATCATAACGAAAGTATTTTTAAAATCGAGAATAGGTCCAAACACTAAAAATCCAATAATTGCTTCAGGTGTAAACATCTTTGAGAAGGAGGCTGCAACAAAAGCATCCGCCTCAGAGCAAAGCGATAACACATATGCTAGTCCCATCATCACAGCGGTGCCTTCGATTGATGATTCTCCAGCTTGCATTATATAACTATCTTTTAAATAAACTTGTGCAACACTAGCAAATACTGCTCCAATAATAAAATATTTGCCAATCGTAAAGAATTCATGGCATGTATGATGTAAGATCCCTTTCCATTTGGAATCACCTTTATTTTCATTAATAGGAACAACTGCCATTAAATCTTCTCTGTGTGTTTTTAATACCTTTTGTTTCGAAAAAAGCATATATACGATGATACTTACAATGATGCTTGCCAAGATACAAATAATAAAACGTCCGTATGCAATCGATAAATTATTTTGGAAGGCATAATAAGTACTGCCAAACACGATAAAATTAAGGATTGGTGCTCCCATTAAGAGAACGACACCGATATGGACAGGAATTCCTTTTTGAATAAGCCTGCGCACAACTGGGATAATCGCACATTCACACACAGGAGTAATTACTGCAGCAATTAATGCAACACCTATAGCTGCAAATGGATTTTTGGGCATGATTCTGGCAATATACTCCTCAGAAATATATAGATTAATAACAGAAGAGGCAATTGCTCCTAATAATAAAAATGGTAGGGCCTCAAGCATAATTCCAAGAAATAAAACAAAAATTGTTTTTATCTGATCTGGCAATACGAAATTCCATTTATTCGCAACGTAAATATCTCCGAAAAAAAATAAATACATCATAGCCAAAAACAAGCCAAATATAAAAATATCTTTTACACGTGTTGGGATAGACATAGCATACTCCTTTTCTTCCATCGTTCGACCTTTTACAATCACTTATTACATGTCTATGCTTGTCCTATTCTATCTATGCAAAAAATGAGTGTATCTTATGATAGATTCGATAAGATACGCTTAGAAAAAAATTTATATAGTAACTTCCTCAGATAATCGTTCTCCTATTAAAATAATCTCGCCTTTTCGATTCGGAAGATTTTCGCTAACTTTTTGCCATTCTAGCAATCCAGAAGCATATTGAAAATGATACCATGATTGATCATCACTATTTTTGATTGTCCCTTTGGCACGAAGTAATTTATCTTGATTGCTTTTCAAGAAATCTCTTAATTCTCTTTTCGTCATTGCAGTTGTCTGCTCCACTTTCATTGCTTTAATATGGTGGTGATGGTGATGATGGTGACCAGAAATGGAACGTTCTTTGATTTTGCTGTTTTTTTGCTGGCTTTCTAGATACTCCGTTACACCATTTCCATAATTACTATATAGTAATGGTGCTTCAGCATTTAATTTTCTAATTCGCTTTTCAACCTTTTCAATAGCAAGTTTGCTAGAAAGCTGATCAACTTTATTTAGGACAAGTACTGTTCCGTTTTCAATTTGCTCTTTTTGCAGCTGCCTCACTTCTTTGCTGCTCGAAAAAATACTCGTATATTCCGTAAAATGCAAACTATCAATCAAACAAATACTTTCAGCAATCTCAAAAACTTCCCTATATTGCTTCTCATTAAATGTCTCCATTATTTCGGAAGGGTTTGCTACTCCTGTACCTTCTAATAAAACGACTTCAATGTTTTCTTGATGTAATGTCTCTGCCAGTTCATCGAGCGTTGTTCTTAAATCCTCTTTGATCGAGCAGCATACACAGCCATTTAACAGCTCATAGAGTGACTCATCTTTAAATAGGTGTTTTTCTATATTTGTTTCACCAAGTTCATTAAGGATAATCGCATACTTTTTTTTCTTCCCCTTAAAATACTCCATGCATTTTAATAGAGTTGTTGTTTTTCCGCTTCCAAGGAACCCATTTATTAAATAAACATTAATTTTTTTCATTAAAATACCTCCTGCATATAAAGCCTATCGTTACTTTATGCAGGAGGTATATTTATTATGACAGATTAATAGGTAAATTGATGAAGATTCTTCCTAAGCTCTTTAGCCATCTCGGATAAGTTCTTTGCCGATCCAGAAATTTCTTCCATAGCGGCTAGTTGTTCTTCCGTTAAAGAAACGACTTCTTCAGAGGAAGTAGAATTATCATAAGCAATTTGGGCTAATTCACCAGCCGAAATGCTCACTTCATTTAACGTTATAGCCATTTCGTTTGAAGTATCGGTAACATGTTGAATATGTGGTGTCATTTCCTTCATACTATGAACGATTTCTTGAAACCTTGTATTTGATTCATCTGTTACTTTTAACCCTGCTTGAACAGCCAGTGATACCTCTGCCATTCGATGCACCGTATTTTCTGTCGTTTTTTCAACACTATTAATTAATTGAGAGATATTACTCGCAAATTCACCTGACTGCTCAGCAAGTTTGCGTACTTCATTAGCAACAACCGCAAATCCTTTTCCTTTCTCTCCGGCTCTGGCAGCTTCTATCGCCGCATTTAAAGCTAATAGATTTGTTTGTTCTGAGATTGTGGTAATACTTTCTGTAATCTTCCCAATATGTTTGGATTGCTCGACTAGTTCTTTAATCATTTTATTTGATTCTGCTACGGTCTCACTTATTACTTGCATTTGTTCTAGTGTTGCTTGTATAGAATTTCCGCCGGCATGGGCCTTTGTTATTGTTCCAGTTGAAAGATCGGACACCTTCTTACTAAAAGCAACAATTTGATTTGTTCCTTCTAAGACAGATTTGATATTATCTACATTATTATCTAACCCTTTTGTCTGTATTTCCGCGCCACTTGCAACTTGTTGAATTGTGTTGGTTACATGCTCTGAAGCAATGGTTACCTCATTAGCGCTTGCTGTTAACTGACCCGCACTTGCTGCGACATTCTCTGAACTATGTTCAATATTTTTGATAAGTTGTTGCAAATTATGCTGCATCGTATGAAAAGCAGCTGCCACATCGCCAATTTCATCTTTTGTTGCAATATTAATGGAGGTTGTTAAATCACCTTTGCTAACTGCAATTGCTTGTTCTTTTAATTTTTTTATCGGCTTGATGATAGAGGAAACAATAAGCATCATCATTATTCCTCCAATAATAAGAGACCCTGTTAATATCCCTGCAATCGTATACAAAAGACCTCTAGAATTATTGACAATTTCTGATTTTTCCATCGTTCCAGCTAGCTTCCAACCGGTCAGTTTATTCGTCTGATAAACCATTTTTCGATTAACTTTATTTGCTGAATAATCCAATGTTCCAGCTTGTCTCTCATAAAGCGTTTCGTAAAAAGCATCTTTCACAATGTCTCCTTGTTTTTCATCGGGATGAACGATAAAACGTTTCTTCTGATCCAGAAGAATAACATAGCCTTCTTGACCAAACGTTATCTCACCTGATAGCTCTGCTAAGTAATCTAAATTCATCGTAACGGCCATAACTCCTGCATTGTCTGCAATTGTTTTTCCTATTGTAATAACCATTTTCTGAGAAACTGGGGATAGATAAGGATCCATGATAACAGCTTCCCCTGGTTTATTAACAGCTGCTTTATACCAGTCTCTCAATCTAGGATCCATATGATCATCGATTTCCTCTGTAGACTTCTGAAAAAGCTTTCCGTCATTTGTCCCTATATAGATACTTGAGACTTCAGGATGGACTTGGCTATATTGTTCAATTGTGTTCTGAATAATCGCTGAATCTTTTTCGATTGTTTCCTTCGTCAGCGTTTCTGCCAGTGCCGAGATATCGTAAACCTTTGCGGACATTAGGTTAGTAATCGATGTATCTAGCATGTTTAAATTAGTACTCGCATTGTTTATAAAGTCCTTTTCCATTTGCTTATTTGCATATAAAAAGGAAAATGCACCAATTAGGATACTTGGAATTAATAACATCACTAAAAAAGAAAAAATAAGCTTCTTTTTTAGCGGAATTCCTTTATTTTTTCGAATATAAAATTTTTTCATTGTAATCGCCCCTCTCTTTGTATACGCATACATCTTTACAAGAAAAAATAGGTAATCCCTTATCTGCTCCCTTATTTTACAATAGATAGGAGAAGGTTCCTATGCCATTAGTCATATTTTTCATTTGTTACTCGTTAACATTTTTTTATTGCTCACCTACAAACTATATATTATAGTGTAATTAAAATTTTCTAAGCAAAAAGGAGGGGAATTTAAATGAGTGAAAAGTCTATAAAGCTTGTTATAGGTGCAGGAGAATACAGGAATAATCCTGGCTGGATATATACACAAGAAGAAGAATTGAATTTACTAGATGAATCAACTTGGATACGCTTTAACAAATCTTCGATTGACGCGATTTTAGCTGAACATGTGTGGGAGCACTTAACCTTTGAAGAAGGCGTTCAAGCAGCTTTCCTTTGCTATCAATACTTGAAGCCCTCAGGATACATTCGTTGTGCTGTTCCAGATGGTTTCTTTCCAGATAAGTCGTATCAACAAATAGTTCAAGTAGGTGGACCAGGCCCAAAAGATCATCCTGCCTCTACTCATAGAATCGTTCATAATTATCGAACATTAAGTCGGATGTTTGAATTAGCAGGATTTGATACTAAATTATTGGAGTATTGTGATGAAAAAGGAACCTTCCATGAAAATGACTGGGATGGAGAGGATGGCGTGATTTTCCGGTCAAAAAAGTATGATCCACGAAATAATGGGGAAAAACTCTTATTTCCCTCTCTTATTATAGATGCGATTAAAAGATAAAAAAGCAAATTCAGGGAGTAATATGAAAACATCCTCTGAATTTGCTTTTTACATTTATACTGGTTCCCTCTTATAATCTTGCATCAATAGGTTCTTCTTCAAGCGCCAGTGTAGCAAGAACACATTCATGAATCCGTTCCAGAGATTCAAGCTGTATAAAGCGATTGATTCCTTCTAACCCTAATGCTAATTCTTTTAAGGCATTACGCTGTTTTTTTCCTGTTTTTCGGTCTTTAAGACGATTTAATTGATCCTTTTCTAAATAATCCATACCATAAATAATTTGAAGGTATTTCTGTCCCCTTACTTTAATAGCTGGTTGAAGTAATTTACCCTTTTGATTTCTAGCGAGGAAATGATATGGTTTAAAGATAACTCCTTCATGGCCGTCTGCAGTTATCTCTTCCCACCATCTCACTGCTTTTGTCAGTGATTCTTCATCATTTACAATCATATAATCTGTTTTCATAAAAATACTGCTTATGGTACTAAAATATTCATTTTGCTCCATATGCCACTGATGGGTTTTTAGAAAAAAGCTTTCTTTACTGTGTGCAAGTAAATGAAATGGTGCAATTTTTATGTCATCTAAACGCTGAATCTCCCAGCAATATTGGTTATATACTTCACTAAAGCTTTGCGCATTTTTTCGTTTCTGCTCAAATTCTTCTATCCAACTTTGAACATCCATGCCATTTTGTTGAGCGAGAAGAAGCTGCTGATGCATCTTGTCTCTATCCATCTGGCTCATCTCAGCGACATGAGCGTATTGCTGAATAATTAAATCTTTCGCTTTTAAATTCCATGGGAGAATTTCAGCGTCAAGCAATACCCAGTCTGTCTGATTCTCTTCAAAATAATTTGCAGCTGTTAAATCATTGTGCAGCTTAGTGAGGATTTTTTCTTCTAGCTCATGGGAGAAAAAAGCTCTCCCAGTTCGCGTGTATATAGTTCCCAAGCTCTTTTTACCGATATATTTTTCAGCTGTTTCTTGATTTTTGTATAACAAAAGAATTCCTCTGCTTCCCATATGCTTTTTCTCCACAACCATTTGTTCTATCCCATTGTCTCTGTAATAGTGATAGGCATCTATCGGATGTTCTAAATACCCTTCTATCGACGAACTCTTCGGCGGAGGGCTCATGGTTGGCGGAATATAGATTAATTCTTCCATCGGAATTGTATAATGTGAAACTTTGTCCAGTGCTGCTTTCACATTGTTTTGTGGACAGTTAATTTCTCCATATGTGTCTGTCCATACACGAAAACCATTTATAAACCGATGAACATTTGGTAAGGCTAATCTTGTCTCTTGCCATTTTTTTAATGGATTGTCTTCGACTTGGGCATAATCTTGTCGTGCCTTTACCGATATAAATTCAATTTCTGGATAGCGTATTGCCGTTAGCTTGCCGCCAAAAACAACGCCTTGATCAATATTTATCGTATTATTCACAACGAGCGGCTCTGGCTTTGGATCATGTCCCCAGATGATTAATTCTTTTGATAAATGTTTTCGATACCAGTCTCCACGAATTGGCTTTCCATCTGAATCCATCCCTAAAGTTTCTCCATATCTCGTAAAATCAGAAATTCCAGCTGATTCTTTTCCAATATATTTATCCTTAATACCTGCATGGACGATAATGGCTGTTTTAATTTCATTTCTTGTTAATACATAATGAGAAGGGGCATTAAGGAGTATTGTTTTCCAATCTTCTCTTATTTCCTCTATCTGCTTATCCGTATATTCATGAGAAAATGCAGAAAAAGCTTCTTCAATCCATTCATCACCATGACTTAGTGTCACTTTTTTTCTGTCTAGCCATCTTGCTATTTTCCAACCATGATTACTGTCGATCATATAGGCAAGATTATTTTTAAGATGCGCAGAAAAAAAGAATAGCGCTTCGACCGATTTTGGTCCACGACTCATAATATCGCCTACTGAAACAAACTTTCGCCCTTCTGGATGTCTAAATAATCCATCCTTCTCTTTTACGTATCCCAGCCGTTCAAGCAATTCGTAACATTCATCCATACATCCATGAATATCGCCGATAACATCTAAACCACTATCTGCCCTTAAATATAAAGAAGAAACGACTGAATCTATTTGCACAGACTCATCCTGTTCTCTTAGAGTATATATTGCATAATAGGTCTCTTTTTGGATTTTGCGAATTTCTTGGCGCATTATTTCAAATTGTCTTTTCACTCTTCCCTTCCCTCTCGGATGAGTTCGTTTCTCATCTCTTTCAATGAGAACAGGCAAGGAAATGTCGAAGAAAATTGCTATTACTGGAACATGAAATTGCTTACCAAGAAGTCGATATTTTTCGCGCTCTGCTTCTTTTAAATGGGTTGCATCTATAAACGAGCGCTTATTTAATGCTGCTCTTGCTCCAATCATTTTTTCCATCATATCAAAAGCTACTCTCGATATTTGGTTATATTCTTCCATCAAATTGGCAGCTACTTCTTTAGGCTGATTTGTCCAGTCTAAAAAGTCAATATCACTGACCAATCTTCGAAAATGATCAGAACTAATTACTTCTTCCGCTTGCAAATAGCCTTTTCTTACCCAATTTTCCAATGTCGTAGATTTCCCACTATTCGAAGGGCCAATCAATAAGACTATACTGTTATGTGGAATGCTTATCGGTTTCATTTATACACCTCTTTTCTTTGAAAAAATAGCCATCTGTGTAGGAAAACCGAATCCTTCCACAAATTCGCCAATTCCATCTATTTGCACCTCATAGATGGAATGATTTTGCCAATAGCTCGCCCATTCTTGAAACTGCTGTCTAGTCCATTCAAAGCGATGGTCGCTATGCCTTTTTGCTTCCTTCATATCATAGACAACATTATAATCTTGATTAGGCGTTGTAATAATCAAATGATACGGCTGATATTTCGTGAATATTGTTTCAAACGTCTTAAATAATCGATTTTCATCAATATGTTCGATCACTTCGCAGAGGATAAATATATCTTTATTCTCCAATTCGCTATCATAATAGAATAAAGAACCCCATTTAAAGGTGGGGAGAAGAAAATCGGGCTTGTCCACTAATGCTTCGATTCTTTTTTTAGCTTTTTGCTGTCCTCTTTCGGAGGGCTCTACAGCGATTATTTCTTTAACCCCATTAACAAATCCTAATTGAGCAGTTAACTTTCCTTCTCCAGCGCCCATATCTACAATCCGGCTATTATGAGGAAGTATCTTTACCGTTTCGACTATTTTCTCATATCGCCATTGATTTAAGCTTTTCTTTTTTGCAATTGTTTCTTGTTTTTGGTTATTAGAATTTGAATCTAACAACCTTGATTTATCGATTAAGTCTGAAAAAATAAGTGATTCCTTTATAATAAAACTTCTTTTCGGATGAGAGGAAAGCCAACCCTCCCCGTAGCGCTTTAGCTTATCGACTTCTTTTTCATCAATAAAATAATGCTTATATTGGTCCATGACAGGAATTAATACAAATAAATGCCGAAAGAAATGTTGTATCGTCTGATTGGCTTTTAAGGTAATAAACTTGGCTGAACTTTTTTTCTGAAAAGCTACTGGCAAAAGTACTTTTCCATTTTCGATGCTCACTTCATATCCTAAAGGTTCAAAGAGCTCCCTTATCTCTTTCTCGGATAAATTTGTGGAAAGGGGCCCAAAAGTAATTTCAAGTGGAAAAGCAAAGTTTACCCAATCTTTAAATTCCTCTTTTGGCTTTCCATTTAGTGCTGTTCCTACTGCTTTTCGTAAAACAGAGCAGAAAATACTACTAACAGCGCTTTCTCTATCATTAATATAGTGAGTTATAGACGAAAAATTCGTTTGATTCTTCGTTAATTCAACATTATCTACTGTAACGAAAAATAATATATTGACTTCTCTCTCCTCGTTTTTCGTAAAAACAATCCGCACTAATCCACCCTTTTCTTTTCTTTCATATAGATTATGCGGGTTTTTAGCAATAAGATGGGATACCATCCCTGCGTGCTCACCATAGACTTTAAGACTTATTTGCATGTAGCTCACCTCTTTTTTCTAAACCATTTGAATACTATTTTACCATATTTTACATTTACCGATATAAATAATTATCTATCAAAAAAACAACATGGAAATAAGAATTAGAAGCTAATGATTTCAAAAAAAAAAAAACTAACCA
>Ga0268252_1001729_pt1 | contig 11882 bp, 7 predicted proteins | sample AgamicMgSfrz_FD_200244 | JGI IMG/M metagenome (GOLD analysis project Ga0268252, IMG submission 200244) | Agave microbial communities from Guanajuato, Mexico - Mg.Sf.rz (v2) (version 3) | ecosystem: Host-associated > Plants > Phyllosphere > Phylloplane/Leaf | place: Guanajuato, Mexico | collected... | reverse complement strand
GTTTAGCAGGTGGAATAAAGTGATTAATAAAAATTTCGTTTTGGGGATACTTCAAAATACTAGCTTGATGGACACATAAGGATGTGGCGGTACCCTATCGCTATCTACCTAAAGTTTTATAGTACCTCAGGACGAAATTTTTTGTTAACTTGAAACAAAAAACGCTTTTTTTCGTTTTGGGGTAGTTCTGAATTCTTAAATTGATGGGTATCGGGTGGTACCCCCAAATTGTAATTAGCAGTAGTGGTAATTACTTAATAACCGCTCCTTTCAATAAGGATAAAGGAACAATAGAACCAACATTCTATGTTATGCCTATAAAAAATCAAATAATCTTAAAAACAAAAAAACTATCTAAAGCTCTAAAAGTTGCCTCAGTATATGAGAAATATTAATACGTCAAAAACACCTTAATGCAAATAAGGTGTTTTTCATATATTTCTTACTACAAATATGAACGATATTATGCTTTTTGCAGTTTTAAATTTAATCAAGTCTATTGTAATTACACAGATTAAAATATCTATTCGATTTCAAAAATAGTATAGGGAATGTATACAAAAAGATCACTTGTCTTGGAAACAAGTGATCTTTTTCATTAGATAAATTGCTACTTGCCAACAGCAGGTAGCTGTTATCCTATTCATATGTTCAATAGATATTATAACACATATTCTAGTGATGTAATCGGATTTGTTTCTAATGAAAAGAAACAAAAAATCTTTTAAAAGGTACTGTTAATTATTTAATAATTTAAAAATGCTTTTTTGTTAGGTGAGAGGATTAGAAAAAAGACAACATGTATATTTGATTGTGGGCTATGCATTAAGTTAATCGTAGTTCTTTATGAATAAAAATAAGTATTCTGTCAATGATGTAGACACATGGTTATCTTTCTCCGATTTCCTTATATGAGCAGTTAGCTTTTGCTAGCTGCTCTTTATTTGTACAAGATACTCAATTAACTGACGCATATATTAATATCCCGAGTTCCTTTCTTTATAAAATAGTCGTTATAAAATTTGTCTCGTCACGAGAGCGCTTTACTTAGTGCTTTTTTATGTTCCAACTTAATACAAAATGAAATTTTTGTGATGTTTCTCTACAATTCAATACACTTTTTCCTATCTACTATAGTTAGTGAAAAAATTTAAACCTCAATAACCATACTTGAAAGTGTTATAATTTAAATATTTTAAATATTTAAATTGAGGAGGGTTAGAGAATGAAAATTTCAATAGTTTGTTTTGATAAATTCACTGATATCGATGTTTTTTTACCGTGGGATTTATTAAATCGTGTACGTCTAGTTGGTGGCATTTCTGATTGGGAGGTCCATCTATTAGGAACAGAAAAAACTCATGTATCCATGTCTGGTTTACGTATACCCATGACAGGAAGCATATCCGATATCCCTTCTGCTGACGCTGTAATATTTGCAAGTGGTAAGGGTGTACAAAATTTATATAAAAATCAACAATATCTTAATAACATTCATGTAGATCCTCAAAAACAATTAATAGGCTCTATGTGTTCTGGTTCACTACTACTAGGAGCTAAAAAATTATTAACTGGCAAAAAAGCAACTACATATCCATCCGTAGTAAAACAACTTAAAGAATTTGATGTAGACGTTATTGAACAAAGTTTCGTAAACGAAGGCAATATTTCGACTGCTGCAGGTTGCTTTGCTGCACAAGACCTCTCAGCTTGGATTATAAGAACCCTAATTAATGAAGAAATGGTTGATACTGTGCTCGAAACTGTTCAGCCAGTGGGCAAAGGTTTATATTTTTAATTTCAAATCAAGTCAGATATTTATTTCTGACTTGATTTTTTATAAAATAGTGTTCTTGTTGAAAATCATGCCCTTACAAATTTGGACGAATTTACCAATATTTCTACCAAATAATTCATGATATGGTTAATTAGTCGAGTACGTCATTACTTGACATTTACCCTTAGAAGCCCCGTTGATAAACGGGGCTTCTTTTATTCATGTAAAGATTTTGGTTTACTTTTGCTAGCTACCTTTCTCTTGTATAAACGCACCCTTTTTACATACAATATTAAAATCCAAATTAGTTCCTTTTAGGACGGTACCAATATGAACAAGACATTTAAATACATTTTAATCTTCTTTTGTGCAGTGTTTTATATTGCAATGATTTATGGGATTATTTATATAAACTTTGTTCAAGATTATTTTATTCCTCCAAGCAAGAAACCTAAGATTGAGCATAAACATTTATAATTAGGTATAAGGAGAGCTGTACAAGATACTCTTTATTTTCAACTTCCATATATTTATACGGACTATAAAAAATACAAAATATAGTTCTTGCTCAAACAGCACTGTTAAGGCAAATGGTGCACTTTTCAATTCAAATAACTATTGTGTTATAAAGTTACTGTTTCTTTATTTAACTCTTGCCCCATTTTCAATAACAAATCACGGAAATGAATGAAGTCTCCTCTATTGTCGTATCCAGCGAAATAGGTATAGATTCTTCATTTTACAAGATTATGAGCATAATATTTTTGATACTGTTTTATGTTACAAGTCCATCTACTATATTATTCAAGTACTTTTGTTATCTAATTTTCATACCATCAGGTGTACCTTTTGATGTATATATTCTTATAGGGGGTGGAAAATAATTCTTTATGAATTTTGTGATTTGCTTTTTTGATATCTCAAGATTTTTAGGATGGATAATATTTAAAAAGTAAAACTAAGTTCATATCTGTTTATAATTTGTAAAACACACCATTAAATATCCAAATCAAAACCCAGTGACTTCATGCACACATAATGATATCACTGGGTTTTATAAGTTTAACATTTTGTATGTTTTGTAAAACTTATTTATTAAATAAAAAAATCCCTTCACGATTTGTGAAGGGGTCAGTATACATTGAAAGGGTACTTCCATTTTAATATGTAAAAGAAAAAACTCGTATTGATAAAATTAACCTTTTTGTTTTTACCGCTTTTAATTCACTATAAAGAAACTATAAGGATTAAATTCATCCTATATAGAGTTATTGTGTTCCTCATTATATATATTTGATAAATTATAATTTTTATGCAAAATAGCATAAAAATTACCTGTTACTCTTGCTATAATTATGATTATAAATTGTTGCATCCAACATTTTATAATCTTCTATATTCATTAATATAGAAACCCTAATTACAGGCAAAAGTCGAAGAATATTGGTGGTTCTCTCCCTTTTGCTTATTTTTCTAACAATCTAATGATTCATTTTATAGTCTAAATATTTTTATTAATGAAACCTATTAAAATTCAAAAATATAAAAATTTTAGTTAACAAACCAGCGATAAATACTTTCTTATTATCTATACCAAATTATAATAAGAAAATCAAAAAGAACTTGTAGGAATGACTACAAGTTCTTTTTGATTTAAAGTGAATATACGGGACACATAAATTATCTCATTATTCGTAACGGGGAAACCATATTGATTACGGCTTAATTCAATTATATAACAAATATTAACATCCAGGATTTTAATGTTTGAAAATTATGTGAATTAACGAAAATCTTCTTTTCCCCTAAAAACCCCACTTATTACTGCTTACTACATTATGTTAAGTCTTCGGATAAAATTAATGAGTGAATCCACCTTCAAGCATAAATTTCTATGTTTAGCTCCCAATTATAAAGAAAATTTCCCGCCATAATAACAATAGTAAGTTTTAACTTTAAGGGGTTACCATATATGGAACTAAGGAGTAGAAGTACTTATTTTATCTTTTGATGCAAACAAATAATTGTAACAGAAAAACCCCCTCATTTTTTGAGGGGGCTGACATTATGAACGCTCATTTATTATTTTTCTTCCTTAGAAGTAAGTATCCAGTGTCTTTCTTGTTTTTGATTAGATGATTCTTCGTTTATTACCAATTTGACTATTTTCCCATTTTCCCTCTCAAATAAGATAATATTTTCAGATAAATCAGCGTTTGTATATACTACAGGAATATAGTCGCCTTTTTGACGAACTTTGTTGATGGATTCCCTTAAAGAATCCAGATAATTTGTCTTAGTTGGTTCTTCTAATTTATCTGCAATATGATTAATATCTAGCCATTCAGTTTTTGTGTAATTTGTTTCTTTAATATTAAATTGTGTATTAGCTCTTTCTCAGGATGCTTTGATTTTTTTATTTAATTCTTCATTGCGGGTATCAGCTAATTTTACTTCCGCTTCTACTAATTCTACATTATCTTTAGTGTAAAATTTAGTTACAACTGCTGAAATTGTAAAGGCGAGAATGCAAGTGGGTAATAAGCCATAAAGAAGTATTTTTTTAAGTTCATATATTTATTACCTCTTGTGTGAGATTTTTACCAAGTTGCTCTTGAAACATCACTGATACTCTTTTCTCCAGATGAATCCCAAATTCTGTGATCTGTTTTTGCAGTTACTTTACCTTTACCATACGCAACTTTAGCTCTAGTAGTTGCTACTTTTCCATTCACTTTACCGCTATCATCACTAGTGTAGTAAACACCATTAATATAAGTCTCAGTATATGCTTTAGCATATCCAGTTCCAGACCCACCAACCGTTGTTCCGACTGCTGTTATCAAGCTAGAACTTTTTTCTAGTTCGGTTGAAGTCTCACTAAATGATAGAGAAGCAGCGAAAGCGCTTGTAGCTATTGATGTAGCGAAAATACCTGTTAAAACAGCAATTTTTAATTTTTTCATAATAAATCCTCTTAAATTTTTTTTAGATTTGCACACTAAACAAGGGATTCTTTTTCTTTTTTGTAAAAAACTTAAAAATATAAAGATGTTTAGCTTTATAAACACAAAACTGAAGATTGAGAATTTATAATTTCATATACGATATTTTCAGAACATTTGTAGTTTGACTGAGATACTACCGGTTCGTTGTACAAAACCTCTTATCTCTAGCAAGATCTCGTAAGAAATTCGGAGATAAGAAGCTTTGAATTTCTTGAGCAAATAGTTGTAATTCATCAGATACAGAAATAGACATACAAAAACACCATCCTTTCCTATGATTCTATAGGAAGAATAACGTATTTTTAGACGAACCAATTAAATTTGTGATTTTTGAATGATAATTAAATTGTATAGACACGAAATTAAACATATAAATATCCTTTACAATAACGCATTTTTAATTACATTATAATCCTCTATTGTATCCACATCATAAAATAATTTAGCATCGCTATATACAGTAATCTTACCTTGAAAAGACTTGTCGTAGAAAATGGAGCGCGCACCTTGATCTCCTTTTAGTTTTTTTAAACTCGGAAAAATCCCCTTTGAAAATAAAATTGGTGGCTGTGGTATACCTTGAAAGCTAGCAGCTACATAATCAAGCTGTGGGAGGTGCTCATAACTATCTATTAATGAATTTAAAAGCTTAACTGTAATAAAGGGTTGATCTGCAAGCATTACTACTACTCCATCAGCATTCATACTTTCTGCCTTTTCTAAACCACAATGGAGAGAGTAAGATTGACCCAGACACGATTTTTCACAAGAGAGAATATGAACCCTTTCAACTTGTGTATAATGTAACAACCAAGACGGTTGATTTGAAACTACTATAACATCACTCAAATTGGAAGAAAGTGATGTATGTAATGCTTTATTCCCAAGTAATGTATTTCCAGTTGGAAGGTACAGCTTATGTAACCCCGGACCTGTTCTTCTACTCTTTCCAGCTGCTAGATATACCCCCACTATTTTCATCGTTCTTCATCCTCATTATTTGTATCATTTCTGCCAGAATGCTTATAGCAATTTCCATTGGTCCCTCGGATCCAATGGATAAACCAGCAGGAGAGAAAATCCATTTAGGTTTATCCAGTCCTCCTAGCAAACGTATGGTACGATATCGGGACCCTAAAATACCTAGGTAACGACAAGGATGGTTCTGCAATAGACTAAGTAGTTCTTGATCCCGTTTGAAATGATGTGTCATTATCATTATAAAATCCTGTTTCTTTATAGATATCCTGGATAGAATCTTTTTTGGAAAACCGACAACATGCCTATCCGCTTCTGGAAACCGTAGCGGTGTGCATAATTCCTCTCTCCAATCACAAATAGTAACAAAAAATCCTGTTTTTTTTGCTAAGGAGACAAGTGGCTTGGCATCTTCTCCTGCACCAATTACAAACAATTTTGGTCGTGGTTCAAAGCAATAGACATATAGATGTTCATACCAACCATTTTTTAATTCAGAAAGTGCTGGAATTTCTCCTTCCCAATCTCCAAATTCATGTCCTTCTTCGCTAAAAAAAAGAGTCTTCGATTTTAATAAATCTTTTATCATCCAGACACGTAGCCCTTTTTCTGTATATCCTCTTACTTTTCGTAAATACTCTTGATATATATAATTCACTTTTTCTAGTAATATATAAATAATTCCATTACACCCTACTCCCCATGATAAATCATTTTCTTCCCTCATATCGAATTCATGTATGCTCCATTTTTCATTAATTAAATCTTTAGTATAAAGATAAAGTTCTTCCTCGATACACCCCGCGCTGAGCATTCCAACCTTTTTCCCATCTTCTCCAAATACCATCATTGAACCTTCTTTCCGGTATGATGAACCGGCTACCCGAAGGATGGTAGCAATAGTGCAACCTTGTGGACTTGCTATTACTGTCTCTAATATCTCATGTATATCAACCATCACAATTCTCCTTTCCTTTAACTTTGAAGGAGGGATTTTACTGCTTCTCTAATTTCTTGATAGCTTGTACATCGGCAAATGTTTGATTCTAACCACTCTTCAATTATTTTGTCTGTTACTTTTGGATAATTTACTATAAGAGCATGACAGTTTACAATAAACCCGGGCGTACAGTACCCACACTGAAATGCCCAATGTTCTATAAATGCTCGTTGAACAGGAGATTCATGTAAACCTTCAATTGTTGTTATGCTTTTTTCTGTTGCTTCTACTGCAAGCATGATACAAGATTTTATCGGCCATCCATCCACTAAAACCGTACAAGTTCCACAGTCCCCATTTTCACATCCACGTTTTGCACCTGTTAGATTAAATTGATCTCTCAATGTATCTAACAGGGTATCAGCTGTTCTCACTATTCCTTGTCGATTTTCTCCATTTAAATAAAGGGTAATCTTTTTAATCAAAATATCCCTCCTTCAAAATGCTCTAACATGTCCCGTAATATATTTCTTAATACAAACAACCGATATTCTCTAGATCCACGAATATCATCTAGTACAGGTGCTGGAATACGTAACACAGTATTTTCTATCCTCTCTTCAACTGACGTCTGATTATTATTAATAGCAAATTCCATAGCAGTAGAACGAAAAGGAAAAGCACATAATCCACTAAATGCCATACGAATTTTATTTCCTTTTTTCAAAGCAGCTAGTGTAATTAATGGGTAATCAATTTTTTCAAGTTTTCTCTTTTTCACACTATAAAAAGGTAGTCCAACATACTCTATATCAGTTAAGACTTGTAAAAGAAATTCTCCCTTACTTAATTGTAGTCTTTCTATAAATAGAGAATGGATAGAGACGTAACGTATACCTTTCATTCCTACAATTCCCAAAGTGCTGTCTGCTAATAAAAACGGAAGCACTGCCTCTCTATAACAGATTTCCCCTGCAATGTTTCCACCTAAAGTAATTTTGTTCCGTGCTGTACGGTCTGCTACTCTTGACGCTGTTTTACTCAAAAGTGGAAACACATTCGAATCTGAAACACGAGTTAAAGTAAGTGCTGAACCAAGAACTACATAATGCTGATACCTTCCAAGCACATTACATTCCGGAATTTCCTTTATATCAATTACAGATTTGAGAGAAAGATTCCCCAATCTACCAAGGGTAATAATTTCAGTTCCACCGCTGTAATATATCGGCGTTTTCCCTTCTTGATAAAGCTTAGAATATAGTTGTAATGCTTCTGTTATAGAGTGGGGGCGGTAATATTCAAAGTCAAATGGAATCATAATAAAGGATTCTCCTTTTTCAGTTTCGTTCGCCAAATTAGTTCTGGAGTAATAGGTAACTGATGCAAAGAAACCTGCGCTGCAACTGATAAGCAATTTGCAAGAGCCGCTGGCATTCCAAGGATGCCATGTTCGCCAAGAGCACGAGAACCAAACGGAGAATCGTCATGAGGAGTTTCTATAAATTCTACTTTATACTCAGGTTGTTGACCGTAGTGGGTTACTTTATATGAACGAAATTGATTGTTTAATATTTTCCCTTTTTTGTCATAAGTAAATGCTTCTCGTGTTGCAAAGCTAAGTCCCATACTCATTGCGCCCATTATTTGGGTCTCAGCTCCTTTAAAATTTAATACCTTTCCAGCATCTATTACACTAAAAGCACGAATTAATTTATATGTATAATCCCGAGTGTCAAATTCAACCTCAACTGCCTGTGCTGCAATTCCCCACTCCGGGCCTGATTTCCCCTTTCCAGTTTCCTTATTAGGTTCTGTGATTCCTTCAAACGTATATGCTCCTCTTCCTATAATCTGTTTGTTAATTACTTGTCCGTTTGAGGAGACATATCCTAACGCAATATGAGCTATTTCTACAGAAAGATTGGGAGATTCTTTGACATATACTTGTTTATTAGCAATTTCTAAACTCTCTATCGGATACCCTAATAAAATAGAGGCAGATTTTTTCAACTGCGAAATGATATCTTCTGTTGCTGCTAGCACTGCGTTTCCTACTAAATATGTAGTTCTGCTTGCAGCTGTTTTCCAATGCTTTGGTGCAACTTGTGTATCCACTTCCATTTTGATATGTATATCTTCCATCTTCAATTTCATTTTTTCTGCTACCATTTGCGCAAGCACAGTTTTTGTACCCGTTCCAATCTCCACTGCACCACAATGGATATTTACACTACCATTTTCATTAAACGTTATTACCGCCCCTGCCCCTGCATCTGGTGGTGTTGTAGAGTTTTTCCATGCAAAAGCAATACCCTTTGCGCGCACTTTTCTATCTGAAATTTGTATATACTGTCCTTCATTCCAATTAATAAGTTTTTTTAATCTTTCTAAACATTGTTTCGGATTTCCCATATTACTTCTTGTTACTGGAACTTGTGTAGGTGTCATATCTCCAGGTTTGATTGCATTTTTTAATCGAAATTCAAGTGGACACATACCTAATTTGTTAGCCATAATATCTATAGTTCGTTCTACAACAAAAGTATATTCAGAATGTCCAAATCCACGGAATGCTGTAGCATAAGGATGGTTTGTATACATACAGAGCGAATCACAACAGACATGTTCAATTGAGTAAGGTCCTGTACAATCTAACCCCGCAGCTTGGCTAATAATTACCGCTCGATCTGCATAGGCTCCACCGTCAAATAAAAATAAAAATTCTGCAGCCTGCAAGCTTCCATCTTTTGTACAACCTAGTTTGACTTTTGCTTGCAAACCTATATGAACAGGTGAAGTAATAAAATCACCTTCTCTACTATTACGAAGTTTCACCCTTCTTCCACCTACCGCTTTAGAAGCAAGATAGGCTAAAATCTCAATTTGTACCATCGTTTTTCCACCATATGCTCCGCCTACTAAAGGTACGTTAACATGTATATTGCCTTCATCTATACCAAATGCTTCACTCAACTGTTTTCTAATCTCAAATGGTGCCTGAGATGTTGAAGTAACAAGAACAACTCCGTTTGGCTTAATCTCGACTTTTGTACATCTTGTTTCCATTGCAGCATGATCAGATTGCGAAAATGAAAAAGATTCTTCTACAATTACATCGCTCTGGTTAAATCCATTTTTAATATCACCCTTCCGAACTTTTGTCCGTGTGGCAATATTTGTATTGGGCTCTGGTTTTGCTTCTTCTATGATTCTATATTCTCCCAAACGCTCATGAACAAGAGGAGCATTATTTTGATATGCCTGTATTGGAGAATTAACAACAGGAATTTCTTTGCACGTTACATGTATTGAAAAAACCGCTCTTTGAGCTGCTGCTTCACTATCTGCAATCACCATAGCAATTGGTTCACCAAAGTATCGTACCTTTTCAAAAGCTAACGGTGGCCGATCCACTATACTACTACCGACCAGGTAAGGATAGTCTCTACCCGTAACAATATTTCGAACACCCGATATTTTCCAAGCCTCACTTGTATCAACGCTCTCTATATACGCATGTGCATATTCACTAGTTAAAAGCTTTACATGCAATATTCCTGTTTCATTTTCATCGTCAATATACTTTGCTCGTCCCGTTACTTTGTCCATTGCTTCTTTCCTGGTGATACTTTTTCCAATGCTATGATATTGACTCATAAGTCTCCTCCTTTTTTCCTACTCTATACTATTAGTCTTCTCCTACTTTTAGTACATGGAAGAACTTTCTCTACAAATATCTTTTATATTTCTATGCGAGAATAAGTTTTGGTTTATTTTATACATTCCTAAATTTAATGCTTATTTTTAAAATTGTGGGGGCTTCCTATATTTATCAAGCTAATCTTAAAGTCCTTTGACCTTGAGTATTTAACAATACCATTTGTATGGTTCAATATCTGCCGGATAGTAATCTGGTTACCATCATATCCGTTTCCTTGAATGACACCAGGCGACCACTTTTCAATAGAATCATCTAGATTCAAGCGGTTCTCTCCAGCTAATTGAAGTAAAACTTTTGCGGTGAACGTTTTCGTCACGCCGCCAATGCGAAAGCAAAAACACTTTAATTACATTTTTCTAACATCCATTTTTTTCAATAAATAAAGAGAGCCCATATTAATCTGTACCCTTTGTAAAGGACATCTTGAAAAAAGTTAGGCAACATCAAGAAGATGATTTCTGTATCCAACAGGAGTCATCTTTTTTAAATTCCATTGATATCTATAGTGATTATAGTACGTCATATATTTCTTAATCTCTTGTTTCAATTCATTAAAGGACGCGCAAGGTTTTATATGAGCTTCATCTTTCAGATGACCAAAAAACGATTCTTGTGGGGCGTTATCCCAACAGTTTCCTCTTCTTGACATGGATTGTCCAAGGTTTAGCTTTTTGACTAGCTTCTGATAGGTAGGGCTTGTGTAGTGGGCTCCTTGATCTGAATGAATATAAGCACCTTCAGTCAATCGAATCCGCGGATTCTTTTTTAGTTTATGGAGAGTTGTCGTTACGAGCTCTAATGTCATCTGTTCTGAAACATGGTAAGCTAAAATTTCATTAGTTGAACCGTCTAAAATTGTAGATAAATAGGCCCTTTGATTCTTACCGTAAACTAAATAGGTGATATCTGTAAGAAGTGTTTTCCCTGGGGTATTTTGTTTACATTCTCGATTTAATTGATTCGGTACTATTCGATGTTCTTTTGTAGCTTTAAGCATTCTTTTATAAGGATTCGCTTTACGAACCGGACAGACAATCTCGTATTTCTTCATAATTCTACGGATACGCTTTAAATTGTAGACAACTTGAAACTGACCCGCCAATGTCATCTTTATCTGACGAGCCCCCTTCTTTCTATTTCTAAATCGAAGTGCTTTTAATATGGTTTCCTTCAAGATTTCATCTCGATCACTCTTTTGTTTCCGTTGTTCTTGAGCTGAAATTGAAAAGTAATTATAGTATCCCGAACGGGATACACCGGCTACTTTACACAAATAACTGACCATATTCCTTAAGTTGTATTTCATGATGACAGAACGAATCAAGATGAATTTTTGACTAGGTGGTAGTGTTATTTCCTTCTCATCCTCCCTTCCATAAGTTTGATTTTTTTTAGCAATTCGTTTTCCGCCTTTAGTAAGTTTCGTTCGGCTTCTAAACGGGCATACTTTTCTTC
>Ga0268252_1001727_pt1 | contig 11893 bp, 10 predicted proteins | sample AgamicMgSfrz_FD_200244 | JGI IMG/M metagenome (GOLD analysis project Ga0268252, IMG submission 200244) | Agave microbial communities from Guanajuato, Mexico - Mg.Sf.rz (v2) (version 3) | ecosystem: Host-associated > Plants > Phyllosphere > Phylloplane/Leaf | place: Guanajuato, Mexico | collected... | reverse complement strand
ATTTGCAAATCCATCTGTTTTACTGAATACATGGCAGCTTTTTATGCTAGAAGCAAGTGGGAATGAAGGAACAAGTGATCTTGGCGGCGGGATGGCTGGAGCCATTATGTTTGCTATCACGCATTTTCTGTTCGATGACTTAGGAACAGAGCTTTTTGCGATTATTATGATTTTAGCAAGTATTATTTTAATTACAGGAAAGTCGCTTCAAGAAACATTGTTTAAAATCTTTCATCCACTTTTGGCGTTTGTTGTACGCGAATGCAAGGAAATGGTGGAAGATTTCAAAGATTGGTTAAAGCGTCCCAAGAAGAAAAAGGCGTCTTCACAAGGACCGCGCTCGTCTCGTGCAAAGAAAAAGGAAAAAGAAGAGGATGAGGAGTCTGAAAGTAATGAGGCAGCGACTGTTGAGGAAGAAACAACCCCAATTATTGCTCACTTTGATCATCAGGCACAGTCTGTAGCAGAACAACAAGAAGAAAAACAAGCACAACCAACACAACCCGTCGGTCAGCAGCGGGAGGAAAAAGAAGAAAAATTAGAAGGAAACTCAGCTCCTGTGCCAATGACGTTTACAGAAGTTGAAAATGAAGATTATAAGCTTCCTTCTATCAATTTACTTACAATGCCGAAAAACAGCAGCCAGAAGAAAGAGCATAAAGGAATTTACAAAAATGCGCGTAAGCTTGAGGAAACTTTCCAAAGCTTTGGAGTAAAAGCAAAAGTGGCAAAAGTTCATCTTGGGCCAGCGGTAACGCGCTATGAAGTTTATCCAGATGTTGGGGTGAAAGTAAGTAAAATTGTGAACTTAAGTGATGACTTAGCGCTTGCATTAGCAGCAAAAGACATCCGAATTGAGGCTCCAATTCCAGGAAAATCAGCAGTCGGTATTGAGGTACCAAACGATGAAATTTCAATGGTTTCTCTTCGTGAAGTACTGCAAGCAACAGACCAAAATGAAAAAGCTAAGCTGCTGATTGCGCTTGGTCGTGATATTTCAGGTGAAGCAATGCTAGCAGAGCTGAATAAAATGCCTCACTTACTTGTAGCAGGTGCAACAGGAAGCGGAAAAAGTGTGTGTATCAATGGCATTATCATTAGCTTGCTTATGCGTACAAAACCACATGAAGTAAAAATGATGATGATTGATCCAAAAATGGTAGAGCTTAATGTATACAACGGAATTCCACACTTATTAGCACCAGTTGTAACAGATCCTAAGAAAGCTTCTCAAGCTTTGAAACGGGTCGTAAGTGAAATGGAAAGAAGATATGAGCTTTTCTCTCATACAGGAACACGTAATATTGAAGGATATAATGAGCACATCCTTCGTCATAATGAAGAAGACGGAAAACAACCAACACTTCCATATATCGTTGTTATTGTAGACGAGCTTGCCGACTTAATGATGGTCGCTTCTTCAGATGTAGAAGATGCGATTACACGTCTTGCTCAAATGGCGCGTGCTGCTGGTATTCATCTTATTATTGCAACACAGCGTCCGTCCGTTGACGTTATTACAGGAGTTATTAAAGCAAATATCCCATCTCGTATTGCTTTTAGCGTTTCTTCTCAAACAGACTCACGCACAATTCTAGATGGAGGCGGAGCTGAGAAATTGCTTGGACGAGGCGACATGCTATTCTTACCTGTTGGGGCTTCCAAACCTGTACGTGTTCAAGGCGCCTTTTTATCTGATAGTGAAGTTGAATCTGTTGTGAACTTTGTGATTGAACAGCAAAAAGCACAGTATCAGGAAGAAATGATTCCAAGTGATGAAGCAGAAGTAAAAGAAGAAGCATCAGACGAGCTCTATGCAGAAGCTGTCGATCTTGTGGCTCAAATGCAAACTGCTTCTGTTTCAATGCTTCAGCGGCGCTTCCGTATTGGCTATAACAGGGCAGCAAGGCTTATTGATGAAATGGAAGTGAGAGGCGTTGTAGGACCTTATGAGGGAAGCAAACCCCGCTCTGTTCTTATTTCAAAAGAGCAAGACGAAGAATTAGGATAAAAAGTATTCATAATTTTGTCGAAAAATGTTATAGTTATGGAAATTACTCATGCACTCTTTAGTAAACATAGTGGGGGAACGTCAGTATGTCGATAAAGACGGAAGGTCAGCATCTATATCTGCAAGTGATTGAGCAGTTAAAAAACCAAATTGAAGATGGCACATATAGAGAGAGAGAAAAGCTTCCTTCAGAGTTTAGTTTGGCAAAAAAGCTCGGAGTAAGCCGAGCAACGCTTCGTGAAGCACTCCGTATTTTAGAGGAAGAAAACGTAATTACAAGACGACACGGCGTTGGAACGTTTGTAAATACAAAACCAGCTTTTAGCGCTGGAATTGAGCAACTTTCAAGCGTAACAGACATGATTCTTCAAGGAGGCATGACGCCAGGGACGATTTTTATTTCCTCAACAACTCAAGCATTAACTGACAATGATATGAAGCGGTTCAACTGCGAGGAAGATGAAGAAGTTCTTCAAGTTGAACGTGTTCGTACAGCAGATGGACAGCCTGTTATTTACTGTATTGATAAAGTGCTTCAAAAACATTTTAAAGAGCCGTTTGTATATAATAGAGAATCGCTGCTAGATGCGCTTCATGAAAGAGCAGGGAAATTTATTTCCTATGCGGTTACTAAAATTGTCCCGCTTGGCTATCACGACAAAGTGTCACCTATTTTGCAGTGTGATCCAGAAACGGCGCTGCTTGTTTTAAAACAAATGCATTATGATCAAAATGACGAGCCGATTTTATACTCTGTCAACTATTTCAAAGCAGATCAATTTGATTTTCATGTTTTGCGAAAACGTGTATAGCATAACATAAATAGAAGCTCTTCCTACATTTGGGTAGGAAGGGCTTTTTTTCTTGAAAAAGGGGTCTTCTTTTCGCTATATTAAAAGGAAGATTAAAAAAGGCAAACAAGATGCACAATAGAACTATAGCAAAAAAGACTGCTTATTTTGAAGGAGGATACAATTTGAAAATTTTATCAGAAAATAAACATGAGCTTGACGGCTTAGTGTTACATACAATCAAAACTGAAAAATATAAAACAAATACAATTCTTTTAAAGCTGAGTGCACCCCTTGAAGAAGAAACGGTCACACATCGCGCATTGCTTCCATATGTACTTCAAAGTGCAACAGCTAGCCTTTCATCTTCAAAAGAGCTTCAAGGATATCTAGAAGACTTGTACGGAGCTTCTTTACAGGTAGATTTGATGAAAAAAGGCGAACATCATGTTATGACATTTCGCGTTGATGTAGCAAATGAAAAATATTTAAGAGATCAAACACCATTGCTTGAAAAATCGCTGCGTTTACTAGGAGATGTACTTACAGACCCTCTTTTAGAAAATGGAGTATTTAAAGAGGATATCGTAGCAAAAGAAAAGCGTGCTTTGAAACAGCGTATTCAAGCCGTTTTTGATGATAAAATGCGCTATGCTAATCTGCGTCTCGTAGAAGAAATGTGCAAAAATGAACCATATCATCTTCATGTAAACGGCAGACTTGAAGATATTGAGGGGATTACGGCTCAAAGTCTTTACGACTACTATAAAAAAATGCTAACTGAAAATAGCGCAGATCTTTATGTGATTGGAGATATTCAGGAAGACGAAGTTGTTCAGTATACAAAAGATATTTTTTCATTTGAAAAAAGAGGAGTGAGTAAAATTTCACCTCCAGCTCAAATGTCTGTAGAAAAAGAAAATGTTGTAGAAGAGAAGCAGCCTGTTAAACAAGGGAAATTGAACATGGGATATCGAACAAATATCGTTTATGGAGACGATGACTATTTTGCGTTGCAAGTATACAACGGTATTTACGGCGGCTTTTCTCATTCCAAACTTTTTGCAAACGTAAGGGAAAAAGAAAGTCTTGCTTACTATGCAGCATCTCGTGTTGAAAGTCATAAAGGACTTTTAATGGTCATGTCAGGAATTGATATGAAAAACTATGACAAAGCGGTTTCTATTATTAAAGAGCAAAGTGAAGCAATGAAAAATGGCGACTTTGATGAAAACACATTAAGTCAAACAAAAGCTGTGATTCGCAATCAGCTCCTAGAAACAGTTGATACAGCAAGAGGTCTTGTTGAAGTTATGTATCATAACGAGCTTACCGAAAATAAGGTTAGTATTGATGAATATTTAAAAAGAATTGAAGCTGTTACTAAAGAGGAAGTTGTGGCTGTTGCCCAAAAAGTTCAGCTTGATACAATCTATTTCTTAAAAGGAGAGGGTGGTGAATAAAATGAAGGAAATTACATTCGAAAATTTAAATGAAAAACTTTACTACGAAAAAATGGATAGCGGGTTAGATGTGTATGTTCTCCCAAAAGAAGGGTTCAACAAAACGTTTGCAACGTTTACAACAAAATACGGCTCAATTGACAATACGTTTGTACCGCTCGGAGAGAGCGAAAAAACTACGGTGCCGGACGGAATTGCCCATTTTCTAGAGCACAAACTTTTTGAAAAAGAAGATGGAGACGTTTTCCAGAACTTTAGTAAACAAGGAGCTTCAGCGAACGCATTTACATCATTCACAAGAACAGCTTATTTGTTTTCAAGCACAAATAATTTTGAGGAAAATTTTGAAACATTAATTGATTTTGTGCAAGAACCATACTTTACGGAAAAAACGGTTGAGAAAGAAAAAGGAATCATTGGACAAGAAATTACAATGTATGACGACAACCCAGACTGGCGTGCATATTTTGGCGTTATCCAAAACATGTATCATAACCACCCTGTGAAAATTGATATCGCAGGAACAATTGAATCGATTAGCCATATAACAAAGGATGACCTTTATACGTGCTACAATACGTTCTATCACCCAAGCAACATGCTTCTTTTTGTTGTAGGTCCGCAAGATCCGGAGAAAGTGATAGAGTTTGTTCGGGAAAATCAAGCAAAAAAAGATTATCAAGATCAAGATGAAATCAAACGTTATTTTGACAATGAGCCAGAAGAGGTAGCAGAGAAGAAACAAGTGTTAAAAATGTCTGTTCAGTCTTCTAAATGTCTCGTTGGAATCAAAGCGAAAAATCCGCATAGAAGTGGAGAAGAGCTTTTAAAATATGAACTAAGCGTAAATGTGCTTCTTGATTATCTGTTTGGAAAGAGTTCTTCACACTATGAGAAAATGTATGATGAAGGTCTTATCGATGAAACTTTCTCGTACGACTACACAGAAGAAGGCGGATTTGGGTTTGCGATTATTGGCGGAGATACAGAAGATCCTGATCGCTTGACTGAAGAAATCCAAAGGGTTTTGCTTTCCTTTAAAAATGAAGAAATAGATAAAAAACAGTTTGAGCGCATTTGTAAGAAAAAGATTGGTGGATTTCTTCAGGCACTCAATTCACCTGAATTTATTGCAAATCAGTTCACACGCTATGCTTTTAACGATATGGATTTATTCCGTGTTGTGGAGACGCTTGAAGCATTAACAACAGAAGATATGACAAAGGTAGCGGAAGACTTAATTGATGAAAAGTGCTTTACCGTTTGTCAAGTTGTTCCTTCTTGAACTACCCACCACTTAATTTCTAATGAAATTTGAAGTGGGAGTCTACTCGCCTAAAAGGATAAAAACGGCCCCCATTGAGTATCAATGGGGGCTTTCATAGGTCAAATAGAAAGGAAGAGGAGAAAAGTGAAAACAGTACTTATCACAGGAGCAAGTGGAGGAATAGGGAAAGAAATAGCGCGTACGCTTGCTAGTCATTATCGGCTTGTCCTTCACTATCATCGGAATGAAGAAAGCGTACGAGCCCTAGCTTTAGAACTTGAAAATCAAACAGAAGTGTTTGTTGTGAGTGGAGACTTAAGTAAAGAAGACGGCGTAACAGAGATTTTACAACAAATTGTTGTTCCAGTTGATGCGCTTATCTACAACTGCGGGAAAAGTCAGTATGGTTTATTAACAGACGTGAGTAATGAAGAACTAAGCGATATGCTTATGCTTCACGTTCAGTCTCCCCTTCGTCTCGTGCGAGAGCTTCTGCCTTCTATGGTTCGTAAGCGTGAAGGATCTATTGTGCTTGTTTCATCTATTTGGGGATTAACAGGTGCTTCATGTGAAACTGTTTATTCTACTGTAAAAGGAGCTCAGAATGCATTTGTAAAGGCGTTAGCAAAAGAAGTAGGGCTAAGCGGCATTCGCGTTAATGCTATCGCTCCTGGTGTAATTGATACGCCAATGGTTGCTGACTTTAACGAAGAAGAAAAAAGAATGATGGAAGAAGAAATTCCTCTTGGCAGAATGGGCCGTCCAGATGAAGTGGCAAATGTTGCTGAGTTTTTATTGTCAGATAAAGCGTCCTATATTACAGGGCAAATTATTTCGGCAAATGGTGGATGGTATACATAAAAGCCAAGAAAACAGACAAACTAAGGAACGAAACTACAAACAAGGAGGGTTCCTCATGTCTGTTTTAGAAAACTGGGATACGTGGAAAAACTTTTTAGGAGATCGTCTTCACCATGCTCAAAACCAAGGTATGGATAATGAAATTGTCTCAGAATTTGCTTACAAAATTGGCGATTACTTAGCAAACCAAGTAGAAGCAAAAACAGAGCAAGAAAAGATTTTAGCAGATCTTTGGAGCGTGGCTTCTAAAGATGAGCAACACGCAATTGCTAACATGATGGTAAAACTTGTGCAAAATAACGGGTCACAAAAATAAGAGAGGAGTAATCCTCTCTTTTTTTGTGTATTTTTGAAAATATTGTTCATAAATTCATACTCATGGTTTATTATTTCCGCAAAATCATTTATATTAGAATACATAAACGTAGAAAAGAAACAGGCAGGAATGGAAAGAATTAATGGAGATAGGAGCACGGACAATGGAAAAGATTGAATGGTATTTAGAATATCAGATCCAAAAGAACCGTCCTGGTTTACTCGGAGACATTTCCTCTCTTTTAGGAATGTTAGCGATTAATATCGTGACGATAAACGGAGTAGACGATAAACGCCGTGGTCTTTTGCTTCGCTGTGATTCTAATGACCAAATTAAAAGACTTGAATCTATTTTAAAGACGATGGATAATATAGTGGTAACAAAGCTTCGTGAGCCAAAGCTTCGCGATAGACTTGCTGTCCGTCATGGTCGCTATATTCAGCGCGATGCGGACGATAAGAAAACGTTTCGGTTTGTGCGTGATGAGCTTGGTTTGCTTGTTGATTTTATGGCAGAGCTTTTCAAAAAAGAAGGTCATAAGCTTATTGGAATTAGAGGCATGCCTAGGGTAGGGAAAACAGAATCTATTGTAGCTGCAAGTGTTTGTGCGAACAAGAGATGGCTTTTTGTTTCCTCAACGCTTTTAAAACAAACGATTCGAAGTCAGCTTATTGAAGATGAATACAGTCCGAATAACTTGTTTATTTTAGACGGTATTGTTTCAACAAAACGGGCAAGTGAAAAACATTGGCAGCTTGTGCGAGAAGTGATGAGACTTGATGCGACAAAAATTATCGAGCATCCAGATATTTTTGTGCAAAATAGTGAGTATACACTCGATGATTTTTCCTATATTATTGAATTACGCAACTCTCCAGAAGAGGAAATTACATACGAACCCGTTGAAGGTCCATCCCTCATTGATGGGAATGGTTTTTCTATGTTTGATTTTTAGCATAATTGGTAGGTGTTAGCATTGACAGAGTTAGGAAAAAGGTTAAAAGAAGCACGTATTGAAAAAGGCTTATCGCTTGAAGATTTACAAAAGGAAACAAAAATCCAAAAGCGTTACTTGGCAGGAATTGAAGAAGGAAATTATGATTTAATGCCAGGGAAATTTTACGTGCGCGCGTTTATTAAGCAGTATTGTGAAGCTGTTGGGTTAAACGTTGAACAGACGTTTGAACAGTATCATGCTGACATACCGTCCGCACAGCACCAAGTTGCTCCAGAAGAGCTTTCTCGTGTGAAAACAAGAACAAAGGAAGTAGCTCCTAAAAATTCAAAAGTGCTTGATGCCTTGCCAAAAGCCATCATTGCGGCTGTTGTAGTTGGTGTCCTTGTTTTAGGATGGGTGATTGCTCTTTACATCAACAAAGACGATAAAGAGCAGGCAAACAGCACCGATTCGCAAGTTGAATCACAGTCAGAGCAGTCATCAGATGCACAAAAAGAAGATAGTAACGATGACAGTGAGCAAGCATCAACGAAAACGGATGAGAATAAGGAAGCAGAAAAGAAAGAAGCAGAAAAGAAAGAAGCTGCTAAAAAAGAAGAGGAAAAAGAGTCGGATAAAGATGAATCTAAATCCAAGCTTACAACTGTAGAAGGTGCAGCAAATCCAGGCACATACAAGCTTGAAGGAGCAGACGAGTTTAAGCTTGAATTAACGGCTACGGCTACAACTCCTTCATGGGTAGGCGTAACAAATGGCAAAGGCAACTCTTTCTTTAGCAGTATGCTTCAAAAAGGCAAAACAGAAACCATTGATTTAACGAATGAGCAAGACGTGAAGATCCGAGTTGGTTTTGCTCCTGGCGTTGAAGTGAAAGTAAATGGTGAAGTTGTTCAATATCCAAGCGATCCGAAGCAAAACGTAACGCAGAACGTTTTCATTCAATATGACGGATCTGAAGCGAATAGCGAATCATAATCGTTTCTACACGAGCTTGGTATGTACCGAATAACTGGAGGAATCAACTGTGAATTTACCAAATAAGATTACTGTAGCACGAATATTTTTAATCCCTATTTTTCTTATTATTATGTTAGCAGGCTTTGATTGGGGCACGCTACATGTTGGGGATACAAGCTTACCTGTTGTAGATCTTGTTGGAGCCATTATTTTTATCATTGCTTCAACAACGGATTGGATTGACGGCTACTATGCCCGTAAGCTTAATATGGTCACAAACTTAGGGAAATTTCTAGATCCGTTAGCAGATAAACTCCTCGTTTCAGCGGCTCTTATTGTTCTTGTAGATATTGAGCTTGCTCCAGCGTGGATGGTTATTGTTATCATTAGCCGAGAATTTGCTGTAACAGGTCTTCGTCTTTTACTAGCAGGTGAAGGAGAAGTATCTGCTGCTGGACAGCTTGGCAAAATTAAAACATGGGCTCAAATTGTAGCAATTGCTGCGCTTCTTTTACACAATGTACCGTTTTCTCTTCTTTCTATTCCGTTTGGAGAGATTGCTCTTTGGATAGCGGTCATTTTTACCGTTATCTCAGGGTGGGACTACTTTGTAAAAGGAAAGCACGTGTTTATTAACTCTAAATAAGAGGAAAAGGGATTTTAGACAATTTGTTTAAAATCCCTTTTACGTATATTTAAAGGAGACGATTTTGATGAATGCAGAAATTATTGGTGTAGGGTCTGAGCTTTTGCTTGGACAAATCGCAAACACAAACGCCCAATTTTTATCAAAACAGCTTGCATCACTAGGTGTAAATGTGTATTACCACACGGTTGTAGGAGATAATCCAAAACGTCTAGAAACCGCGATTGAAGCAGCTAAGGAACGCGCAGATCTTCTTGTTTTCACAGGAGGATTAGGGCCTACAAAAGACGACTTAACAAAAGAAACCGTTGCAAAATCACTAGGAAGATCGCTTGTATCACACGAGGAGTCACTAGCCTCTATCAAAGACTATTTTGTAAAAACAAAGCGAGTGATGACACCGAATAATGAAAAGCAGGCGCTCGTTGTAGAAGGCTCAGATGTGTTATTAAATGATCATGGTATGGCGCCTGGAATGTACATTGAAGCTGACGGTAAAACGTACATTATGCTTCCAGGACCGCCAAAAGAAATGAAGCCGATGTTTGAAAACTATGCAAAACCTCATATCTTAGACCGCCTTGGTGTAAAAGATCAAATTATTTCTCGCGTGCTGCGCTTTTTTGCGATTGGCGAATCACAGCTCGAGACGGAAATTGAAGATCTTCTAGAAGCTCAAAGCAATCCAACAATTGCACCGCTTGCAGGAGATGGGGAAGTTACGCTTCGCTTAACAGCTAAGCATGAGACAGAAGAAGGGGCATTAACTTTACTAAAAGAAATTGAAGATAAAATTCAAGAGCGCGTTGGCGAATACTTCTATGGATATGACCAAACAACATTGTTTTCTGAAGCGCTCAAAAAGCTTGGTGAGAAGAACTGGACATTAGCAAGTGCTGAAAGCTTAACAGGCGGCTTGTTTAGTGAAAGAATGACAAGTATCTCAGGTTCTGGTGAGCATATGAGAGGTAGCATTGTCACATATCATGATAATATTAAAGAACACGTTTTAGGAGTGGACTCTGACGTTCTTCAAAAACATGGCGCAATTAGTGAACAATGTGCGCGACAAATGGCTGAGAAAATAAAAGAAAAGTTTAATACATCAGTAGGAATTAGTTTTACAGGAGTTGCGGGTCCAAGCACAGCTGAAGGACATCCTGTTGGACATGTTTTTGTTGGGCTTGCCATTGAAGGGAAAGAAACGGTTGTTCACGAACTGAACCTTCAAGGAACAAGAGAAGGGATTCGTAAAAGAACCGTCAACTATGGCGCATATTACTTATTAAAAGAAGACAGTGAGCTATAAAAGCTTGCTGTTTTTTTACAGAGAAAAAATCGAATGAATGTTCGACTTTTTCCTTGGCAAATGACTCAAAAAGATGTATAGTAGTAATAGAAGCTCCCACCGAAAAATAACGTGTGGGAGAGGAGATACTTGCTTTTAAAACAGACTATTATACTAGCAATAGTTTTAATACATTGTGCGTTTAAAGCGCTAAAGGAGGAAATCAATTGAGCGATCGTCAAGCTGCATTAGATATGGCTTTAAAGCAAATTGAGAAACAGTTTGGTAAAGGTTCTATTATGAAATTAGGAGAAGACACTGAACGTAAGATTTCCAGTGTTCCAAGTGGATCACTTACGCTGGATGTTGCGCTTGGAATAGGTGGATATCCACGCGGACGTATTGTAGAAGTATACGGCCCAGAGAGCTCTGGTAAAACAACGTTTGCGCTACATGCAATTGCAGAAGTGCAAGCACAAGGTGGACAAGCAGCATTTATCGATGCAGAGCATGCTCTTGATCCAGTTTATGCAAGAAACCTAGGTGTAAAAGTAGATGAACTTCTTTTATCACAGCCAGATACAGGTGAGCAAGCGTTAGAAATCGCAGAAGCTCTTGTACGAAGCGGTGCTGTTGATATTGTTGTTGTCGACTCTGTTGCAGCTCTTGTACCAAAAGCAGAGATTGAAGGGGAAATGGGTGACTCACACGTTGGTTTACAAGCTCGTCTTATGTCACAAGCTCTTCGTAAGCTTTCAGGTGCAATCAACAAGTCTAACACAATTGCTTTGTTCATCAACCAAATTCGTGAAAAAGTGGGCGTAATGTTCGGTAACCCAGAAACAACTCCTGGTGGACGCGCGCTTAAATTCTATTCTTCTGTTCGTCTTGAAATTCGTCGTGCAGAACAGCTTAAACAAGGTAACGAGGTTGTCGGAAACAAAACAAGAGTTAAAGTTGTAAAAAATAAAGTAGCGCCACCATTCCGTACAGCTGAAGTAGATATTATGTATGGAGAAGGTGTTTCAAAAGAAGGCGAGCTAGTAGATATCGGCTCTGATCTTGATATTGTCCAAAAGAGCGGTGCTTGGTATTCATACAAGGGAGAACGTGTTGGCCAAGGTCGCGAGAATGCGAAACAGTTCTTGAAAGAAAATAAAGAGATTGCTACTGAGATTCGTAATCAGATTCGTCTTCACCATGGTTTAGATGAAGAGATAGTACCACAGGCAGAAGAGCAAGAAAAAGTAGAAGTTCCAGAATAAAAGGCTGATTTTTTCAGCCTTTTTTTTATAATAAAATATTGATATACATAGAGTAGAAAAGCTTTTAAGC
>Ga0268252_1001725_pt1 | contig 11901 bp, 14 predicted proteins | sample AgamicMgSfrz_FD_200244 | JGI IMG/M metagenome (GOLD analysis project Ga0268252, IMG submission 200244) | Agave microbial communities from Guanajuato, Mexico - Mg.Sf.rz (v2) (version 3) | ecosystem: Host-associated > Plants > Phyllosphere > Phylloplane/Leaf | place: Guanajuato, Mexico | collected... | reverse complement strand
TTAAATTTGTATTAATTACCCTATTCCAATCTTCAAGCGGCATTTCATGCGACGGTACCGCGTTTTCTATCCCTGCATTATTAATCATAACGTCAAGCGTACCAAACTCTTTCACAGCAGATTGAATGAGATTCACAACATCTGATTCGACCGTTACATCACCTTTTACAGCAATCGCTTCGCCGCCTACCTTTTTAATTTCTTCTAACACACCATTTGCTTCTGATTCTCGTGAGCGATAATTAATAACCACTTTCGCTTTTTCCTTAGCAAACCTCACTCCCATCGCTCTTCCGAGACCAGTTGCTGATCCTGTAATAACGACAACTTTCCCTGCTAAATCACTATACATTTCTATACCTCCTTTAACTTTTGGCTATACCTAACATAATTCCGGCTGCAATAATAAAAACGATACCGACAACGATACCCGTTAATTGGCGTTTCGTTTTCTTTTCACCTAATATAAGAATCCCACCAAGCGTGGAAATAATAATTCCCATTTGCGATAGCGAGAAACTTGTTGCGACTCCAACACGCGGCTGCGAAATGAATAAAAACATATTTCCAGCTGCCCAAATTAATCCTGGAATAATATTTCGGATTGCATATTTATTAAATGGCTGATGTTTAAAGGTAAGCAAAATCCCACCTAACACCATACCAACTGCTTGTGGCAACAAAGCTGACCAACCATCTACGTTAAATAGTCTAATCACTACTACGTAAACTAAATAACCGACTGTTGAAATTAATAAAATTACGATACCTCTTTTAAAGTTTGCTGCTTGCTCTGCATTTTTTTCTTCTTCACTTTGAAGCGATGTTAAAATAACACCGATAATAATACAAACGAGCGCTAAAATCCCAAGGACGACCGATATTGTCGTGGACCATTCATGAAATACGATAACGCCAAATAAAGTCGTCGCGACTAATTGAAGTCCTGTTGAAATTGGCATCGTCCTCGAAACACCCATTAAATCAATACTTTTTAATTGATTCGCCTGACCAAGCGCCCAAAATAAACCTGAAACAACTCCAACTCCAATAACGGTAGGTGTTAATACTGGCTTCATAAAAATATAAACAACAATTGAGAAAATAAGTGCTCCAAACGTTGTTCCGAGCGTTTGACTATACGGTCCCCCGCCCAGTTTTACATTAAATAGCACAATACTTCCCCAAAATATAGCTGGTAAAATTGCTAAAAATATATCCATCGCCCATTACCTTTCTCTGTAAAATGTCATAAATTGAAACTTTAATCATCCCGCAAAATAGCGGAATAAGTTACCACTCTCAATCATTAGAATGAGCTTTCATTTTTTCTTTTTTGCGAGCACAAATCTTTTCTACAACATCATTAGAAACATTCTTTTCTCGCTCCACATTTTTTACCTTTATATGATCTAAATAATCCTCCAAAGTAAGTGTAACTTTGTCATTTGGGGGATTATGCGCCCCTTGAAAAGTAAGAAATTGTAGCGTCACTTCAAATCTAGGAACAAATTCATCTTTCCTGCCGAGACGCTTTATATTTATAACTGAATCACATTCATATTGATCTTTTGTCACTTGTCTAATAACCGAATAGTACCTATTCAATAAAGCACTCTCTAAAAGCTGTTCCCTTGATTCTTTCGCGAAAGAATCACTTGGAGAAGAGAAAAAGATAGAACATATCACTGTAATAATTACACATATTTTTTTCATAACGTCCTCCTTATCCTATAAGTTAGTGTTCTCAAAAACGCCATAAAAAAACGACTTCCCCTACTTAGGAAAGTCGTTTTAATGAATCCAATATTAACCACCACTCACTGGTGGAATTAGTGCAACAACATCACCAGATTGGACCCTGTCATCTTCATTTGCGTATTCTTCATTAATCGCAACCATAATTGGCTCTGAAACTGGTACATTATATTCTTTCGCAACAACATCTTTTAACTCTGCAACCGTAATATTTTCTTTCTCTATTTGTAATTCACTTGTCCCTGCTTCTTCTTGCAAGTGCGCAAATAACAATACTCGAATCATACTTATAGCTCCTTCCCAGGCTCTCCCGCCGGATATGGTGTTTTTTCTAATTGATCACCAATCCATGAGTCACCATCTTCCCAAAACTCCTTTTTCCAAATCGGAACAATTTGTTTTATGCGTTCCATAATATATTCGTTCGCTTCATAAGCCGCTTTACGGTGTGGTGTTGAAACAGCAACAACAACCGCTATATCAGAAATTTGCAACGTACCGATGCGATGTGTAATCGCAACATATGTACCTGGCCATTTCTCTTTCACTTCCAAGCCAATTTTCTCTAGCATCTTTTCTGCCATCGTCTTATAAGCAACATACTCTAAGTATAATGTACGACGCCCTTTCGTAAACTCTCTAACCGTTCCAATAAATGTTGTAACAGCACCGCATTCACGTCGAATTACTTTCTTCGTTACTTCTTCAATCGAGATTTCTGTATCAATTACTTCATAATATGTATTTATCATTTCGCACTCCTAACCGTTTGTAAAAACCAGTCTATGTACAACTCTTCTTCTGTTATATGAAATACTTTATATTCTTCTCGTATATTTGCCGGAACATCATACCACGTAATAACCGCCACTATATTTTCTACTTTATGTAAAAGCTCAATGTCTTCCGCAGAACGAAGTAACACTACTTTCGAGTAATTCTCTTTTTTATAGCCTTCTATTAAAATTGTATCCACTTCAAAAAACTCATATAAGCGAATAATTTCTTGCAAGGACCATTTCTTTCTTAGTGAAGAAAGTGAAAGCAATCCAGCACCTTCTACACTACTTACGACAGCACCAGCTTTACGGTGTCTTTCGCTATCTTTTTGCGCTACTTCTGGAAAACCTCCGTGCCCGTGATGTTTAATGGTAGCAACCTTCATTTCCCGTTCAGCTAATGCATGCACTATTTTCTCCACAAGCGTTGTTTTTCCGCTATTTTGATATCCTACTATTTGTAAGATTGAAGTGGCTTTGCCCATGGCCAATCACATCCCTCAGAGTGCTCTAACAATAATACAGATACTTTCATCCCGGTCTCAAATCCTCTCGTTCCTCCAGGTAACACAATAAAAGCATTCGCATCTGCAAGTGAAGATACTGCACTCGATTTATCTAAACCGACCGGCATCGCTTGTAACGCCCCGTCCACAATCGTTACGTTTGCTCTTACGAAACGAGTAAATGGATTTGGCTTTGGAAAATCTTTTTGTAAAATAGCATCCGCTCTATATACGTGAGGTTCCTTCGCATACAAATACGTTTTTATAATTGGTTGCACAAATAATTCAAAGCCTACATAACAAGCAGACGGATTTCCTGATAAACCGAAAAGTAACTTCCCATCAAATTCAGCTACTGTCGTTACACTTCCAGGTCTCATGGCTATTTTATTAAAGAGTACATTCGCCTGTAACCTTTCATAAATAGCTGGTAAGTAGTCATAATCTCCTACCGATACACCGCCAGTTGTAATTAAAATGTCGACCTCATCCATCGCTAATTGAATAGCTGTAAAACATGCATCTAACTCATCCGCGAGTTGACCATAATAACGAACTTTCCCGCCAGCTTTCATAATTTGAGCTGCGATCATATACGAGTTACTATTTCTAATTTTCCCCGGTTCTAACGGCTCATGTACTTCTAATAATTCACTCCCTGTCGTTACAATACCGACAACAGGCTGTTTTATAACTTTCACAGTGCTATATCCAAACGTTGCTAGTAAGGCCGCAACTCCTGGATTAATTGCCACACCTTTCTTAACGAGAACTTGATTTTGTTTTATATCTTCTCCTTTAAACGACACATTGTCACCGTTATTAAAAGGGCGTTTTAACTTCATATATGTTTTTCCGTTCTTCTCAAATCCTTCTGTCAGCTCTAGCATTACAACTGCATTGCAATCTTCTGGAATAGCTGCTCCTGTCATAATTCGAATCGCTTCAAAAGCTCCTACTTCTTCTAAAAAAACAGAACCCGCCCCGATCTCTCCTATTACTTCAAATTCAACTGGATTCTCTTGGGTTGCTCCTTTCGTATCTTCTGCTCGAATGGCGAAACCGTCGTAAGGGGAACGATCAAAATGAGGAACGTCATGATCTGAGACAACATCTTCCCCGAGAATTCTCCCGTAACTTTCCGTAATAGAAATTTCTTCTACTTCACCATGCTTCGCATATTTCATTACCCGTTCTACTGCTTCAGCAACTTGAATTGGAATTCGTTTTTCTACCATCGTTTCTCACCTCATATTTGCAATTTTTTTTATCTCGATTAAACTTTATGTATTCAATAGAAATTACTTCAAGGAGGAATTCCATGTCTTCATTTACACATTTTAATGACCAAGGACGCGCAAAAATGGTTGATATAAGCGACAAAAAAGCAACCGTTCGAACAGCAATTGCGTGCTCTAGCATTGTCGTTACGAAAGAAATTTACGATAAAATCTCTCACAATGAAATTGGGAAAGGTGACGTATTAGCAGTTGCGCAAATCGCAGGCATTATGGCTGCGAAACGAACTTCTGATATTATCCCAATGTGCCATCCTTTATTATTAAAAGGTGTTGACGTTTCTTTTGATTGGAAACAATCAGAAGAACAATATCGTTTACTCATTGAAGTAAAAGTTAAAACAGAAGGTAGCACCGGTGTTGAAATGGAAGCTTTAACAGCTGCTTCCGCTACCGCTCTTACTGTGTATGATATGTGTAAAGCTGTCGATAAAGGTATGATTATCGGCGAAACATACTTACTTGAAAAAACAGGTGGAAAAAGTGGAGATTATACGAGAAATTCATAATCCTCTCTCCGTTGAACCTAAAGGATTTCCTTTAGGTTCAACCTATATATCTTGCATATAAACTTTTCGCTACATTCATATCATTCGTCCCATGAATGAACGCCCTGCCATCTGTAAATAAAACAAAACGATATTCTTCTACCGGAAATGATAATAGATAAGGTGTCGCCTTTATCTCTACACTTCTTTGTAAGCGCTTTTTAATTTCTTCTAAATTAAAATTCTTCCGCACACCCGGGCGAATTTGTACTGTATTTCGCCCACATAACACTTCTGTTTTTGTTTGTGCTTCAAATGTTAAACTCGGATATGTACGTAACCTTCCGCAAGATAAACAAGTATCTTTTTTCTGCCTATTCACTTTAAATGCCATCTGTTGATTATTCCAAAGATCAAATGATAACATCGTTTCACGAAGCGCTCCGTAGTCTTCTACTAATATTTTCAGCGCTTCCGTAGTTTGATGCGCAACTACTAATTGTACTGCCGGTTGTATAATACCAGCTGTGTCACATGTTGCTCCGCTCGCCGGATGCTCCATTAAACAGCGAAAACACGGTGTTTTCCCTGGTAAAATTGTATACGTTACTCCGTAACTTCCGACACACCCACCATATATCCACGGAATATTATACTTTTGTGAAATATCATTAATAAGAAGACGCGTTTCAAAATTATCTGTCGCATCTAATATTAAATCTACATCACGCACTAGCTCTTCCATTTCTTGCACCGTTACATCCGTCACAACTGGATTTATTTCCACCTCAGAATTAATCGCTTGTAAATGTTCTGCAGCCGCTATCGCCTTCGGTTTATACTGCTTTGCATCTTCTTCCGTATATAGTTGTTGTCTTTGTAAATTACTCCATTCTACATAATCACGATCAGCAATCGTTACTTTTCCAACACCTGCTCTAACAATCGCTTCTGCATTTGCCGCACCGAGAGCACCAGCACCAATAATAAGCACATGCTTCTCTCTTATTTTTCTCTGTCCTTCTTCTCTAACACCAGAAAATAATATTTGTCTTGAATATCGCTCCTGCATGCGATAGCCCCCTTTCTTATCCTCCTATATAAGACATTTCGATTTTCGGACGATTTTTTGCACTTTCTTCTGTCCGTTCATCCGAATACCTATCTTTTCTATTCATCCATACATCTTGTATAACACTTAATAACTCCTCATCCGAAAGATTTCCTCTAAGAAGTTCTCTTACATTCAAACCCTCTGTCGCAAATAAGCACGTATAAAACTTTCCATCTGCCGAAATTCTTGCCCTCGTACAAGAGGCACAAAATGACTCAGAAACAGATGTAATAAAACCAACTTCAACATTTGTTCCAACGTACCGATATCGCTTCGCAACTTCACCAAAGTAATGGACTTCAGCTGGCTCAAGCGGATACACCTTATGAATCATCTCAATCAATTCTCGTTTTGTAACCACTTGATCAAAATTCCACCCATTTGTACTACCAACATCCATAAACTCAATAAACCTAAGCGTGATTCCTTGCTCTTTAAAATACGCAGCCATCGGAAGTACTTGATGATCGTTCATCCCTTTTTTCACAACCATATTTACCTTTACTTCCAGCCCCGCCTCTTTAGCTGCTATAATTCCCTTAATCACCGGTTTCGTATTAATATTTCGACCATTAATATTCCTAAATATGTCGTCATCTATCGCATCTAAACTAACATTCACTCTATGTAATCCAGCTTCTTTTAATGCCTTCGCTTGTTTCGTTAAATGGATAGCATTTGTCGTTAACCCTATATCTATTAGCCCATCAATTTTCACGAGACGTGCAATCAGTTTTGTTAAATCTTTACGAAGCAGTGGCTCACCGCCAGTAATTCTAATTTTTCGTACACCGATGTTAACAAATAATTTTGCCAAACGCTCAATTTCATCAAAAGTTAGTAAAAACTCATCTTTCAAAAAAGCATAATCTGGCCCAAATATTTCCGCCGGCATACAATATGTACATCTAAAATTGCAACGATCAATGACAGATATACGTAAATCTTGAAGTGGGCGTCCAAAAAAATCTTTAACCATCTCCTGCATCGCCACCCTCCCTTTCTGCCAAATTTCTTTCTTTTCATTCTATTATAATATATTTTCGGACTGCGATGTTTTTGCCCAAGTGAATAAAGTGAAACTTTAAATAATTAGAGGGTATCCACTCCCCCTGGTTAACGAGGTTTACTTCCAGATACAAGGATAAAAAAACCTTGAAACATAAAAGTTTCAAGGTTTTCTGCTTATTAACTTAATCTAATAATCGTTAGAGTAGCCCCTGGCGTTGCCGTAGATAATGTAGCCAACGCAATTACTCCAAATAATTGTAAGCTAACTGCAGCTCCAGCAGGCAAGTTAGCGATTATTGTTGCACTAAATGAACCTGCAGCCACTGCCGGAGAGTTTATCGTTCCCGCAAGCGGACTGCCATTTACAGTTATACGGGAACTTACAAGTAATCCTGCCGTTAAATTAATTGTATAGGCTATATAATAGTTTCCTGCATTCGCAACTGTAAATACAGTATTTCCACCACTAACGGTTATTCCTGGTCCAATATTTTGATTGTTTGGTAACGGAATATTCGTGCCACCTAACAAAACAGAAATAATACTTCCTGATGTATTATTCGCAAATGCATATGTTGCAGTTGTACTGACTCCAGTCGCCCCGGTCGCTCCTGTTGCTCCGGTTGCTCCAGCTCCTGTTGGACCAGTTGGACCTTGTATTCCTTGTGAACCTGTTGGACCTGTATTTCCAGTTGGTCCTTGGGAACCTGTTGCTCCTGTAGCCCCTGTTGGGCCTTGGATTCCTTGCGGGCCTTGAATTCCTTGTGGACCTGTCGCTCCTGTTGCTCCTGTAGCTCCCGTTGGGCCTTGTATCCCTTGAACTCCTTGGGGACCTTGCGCTCCCGTTGCCCCTGTGTCCCCTGTAGGACCTTGGGGACCTTGCAATCCTTGCACACCTTGAGGACCGGTTGGACCTATCTCTCCTTGTACCCCTTGTATTCCTGTTGGGCCTTGAGGACCGGTCGGACCTTGGATCCCTTGAATTCCTTGAATCCCCTGTGGGCCTTGTGCTCCCGTGGCTCCGGTTGCTCCTTGAATCCCTTGAGGGCCTTGTTCCCCTTGAATTCCTTGGGGACCGGTTGGACCTTGGATTCCTTGCGGGCCTTGGATTCCCTGTGGTCCTTGATCTCCTGTCGCCCCAGTTACTCCTTGTATCCCTTGCGGACCTTGTATCCCTTGCGGACCAGTTGGACCAATATCTCCTTGCACACCTTGTATTCCTTGAGGACCTTGTAACCCTGTCACTCCGGTTGCTCCCGTTTCTCCTGTCGCTCCTGTCACTCCAGTTGAGCCTGTCGCACCAGTATCCCCTGTTACTCCTGTCGCACCAGTTGCTCCTGTCGGGCCAGGTGGTCCACCCGATGGACCAGTTACTCCCGTCGGACCTGATGGCCCTGTTGGGCCGGACGGTCCTGCTGGTCCTCCAGAAGGTCCCGTTACCCCTGTTGCTCCCGTTATTCCAGTTGGGCCTGTAGTTCCTTCCCCTGTCGCACCTGTTGCTCCCGTATCTCCTGTGGCCCCCGTAGGACCTTGTATTCCTTGAATTCCTTGTGGACCTTGCACTCCTTGGGCTCCCGTTGCTCCTTGAATGCCTTGTATTCCTTGAACTCCTTGTGGCCCCATTGGACCGGTTGGACCAATCGCCCCTTGAGCACCTTGCACTCCTTGGGGACCCTCTGGACCTGTTGCTCCTATTTCCCCTTGTATCCCTTGAATTCCAGTTGCTCCTTGTACTCCTGTTGCTCCCGTTATCCCTTGCACTCCTTGGATTCCCTGTATTCCTTGTGGACCTTCTGGACCTGTTGCGCCTACCGGTCCTTGAATGCCTTGTATCCCTTGCGGCCCCTCCGGACCCGTTGCTCCAGCTGGCCCTGGTACTCCTTGGATTCCTTGCGGGCCCTGAAGTCCCTCTGGGCCTTCTGGACCTGTTGGTCCTATATCACCCATCGGACCTTGTATCCCTTGAACACCTTGTGGTCCTGTTGCTCCTGATGGACCTGGTACTCCTTGAATACCTTGTGGACCTTGATCTCCTGTTGCCCCTGTCGCTCCTTGAGGTCCTATAGTCCCCTGTATACCTTGTGGACCTTGATCTCCTGTTGCTCCTGTTACTCCTTGAATCCCCTGAACCCCTTGGATTCCTTGTTCACCAGTTATTCCTGTCGGACCAGGAATACCTTGAATCCCCTGCGGTCCTTCTGGACCTGTTGGGCCAATTGGCCCTTGAATACCTTGTATTCCTTGTAAGCCCTGTGCTCCCGTACTTCCAGTCGGACCTGTAGTTCCCGTTGCTCCTGTTACACCTGTACTTCCTGTAGCCCCAGTATCCCCCGTTGCTCCAGTCGCACCTGTACTCCCACTCGGTCCGCCACCCGGACCTGTCGCACCAGTTGGCCCCGTCGGGCCAGGAGGTCCTCCAGATGGTCCAGTTATCCCAGTTGGGCCTGTTATTCCAGTCGGACCTGTTAGCCCCTGACCCGTTGCTCCGGTTGCACCTGTATTTCCACTCGGTCCTTGTGTTCCTTGTATCCCTTGTGCTCCTTGTATTCCTTGTGGACCAGTTGCACCCGGTAACCCTTGGACGCCTTGAATTCCTTGAGGTCCCTCAGGTCCTGTCGCTCCAATTGGCCCTTGCAATCCCTGTATCCCTTGTATACCTTGTGCCCCAGTCGCTCCCGTTGGACCAATCGGACCTTGTAACCCTTGCACACCTTGAGGTCCTGTCGCTCCAGTTTCTCCTTGTGGTCCTCTCAATCCTTGTGCTCCCTGCTGCCCTTCTGGTCCAGTTGCACCTATTGGTCCAACTGGACCTTGAATCCCTTGCACACCTTGAGGTCCAGTCGGACCCATCTCTCCCATTGGACCTTGAAATCCTCTCGGTCCTTGCGGTCCAGTCGAACCTTGTGGACCTGTTGGACCAGTAATCCCTATACCCGTAAATCCAGTTGGAACAGGAGGAAAAGTAGGACCAATAAGTTCTGGTGGAATTCTAAAATTAGATTGTTGTTTCCCTTTATTATCACGATTCTTCACACTTTCACCACCTACAAACCGTCTTTTTCATAATAAATAAACCTCTTCTTAATCTATTTACAAAAATAATCTCCAAGACTATTTTTATTTCAAATAAATAAAACTCCCTTAATTCCTTAAGGGAGTCCTGCAATTGAATCCATATTATCTGTATTAGGGACAGCTTGCGCTATACCCGATGTATTTACACTTTGCCCCATATTTGTTCCTGTTACAGTACCAGCAGGGGTGCCCCTTGTATATGTCGTCGTCACCGAATCTCCCGGCTGTAAACAAAGCTTCGTTTCTGTCCCTATTACTGTAACAACATCAATCCAAGTACACCCCATTGAACCACTATACGATTTCGTAGCAGTAAATGAAGTATCACTCAAATTATCACCTGTAAATATATTCCCAGTATTATTAACAATAACAAACTCTTTTATATGCGCAGGCATAATTACACTCTACCTTTCCTTTATGAACCTAACGTACGTGTACTCGTTGCCAAAGGCGGAAGAAATACCGATGTTCTAATCACCGCTTCTGGCTGTCTTTTTCCATTTAAAAAAATAGCCGCACTCGATCCTCCAGCTCCTGCATATACTTTCGCCACAGCTAAAGGCGAGATATCATAACAGTCACCAACATTAACAGCTCCTGTATTATTAATAATTTTTACTTTACGCAAATTAACCCCCATTTACCCCTCCTCCTTTTTTATACTGTATGCAAAAGAAAAAAACTTGAAACAGACTCGTTTCAAGTTTTTAACTATTAACTATTTCGTTTCACCTTCATATTGAAGCATACCGCCAACCATGTTCACTGTTTTAAATCCTTGCTCATTTAAATAATGACATACATTTTCACTGCGCATTCCTGAACGACAAATAAAGATATATTCATTCTCTTTATTAAAGAAGTCTACTTTATGTGGGATATCGCCCATTTTAATATGTACAGCTTCTGGAATCTTTCCTGCCGCTACTTCTTCATCTTCTCTTACGTCTACTAGAAATAACGTTTCTCCATTTTCTAAACGCACTTGTACCTCTTCTGTAGTAATTGTTTTAACTTCTGTCATATGTAGTTCCTCCTTATATACAATAAAACCTTTAGTTTCTTTTCCACAAACATTCTCTACCAATTTTAGCATGCAAAAGAAAGAACGCAAAGAATCGAAAAGCTATTTCTCAATTTTCTCGCAAAACTTATTCTTTACAAACATAACTAGCACATTGTATCCTCAATATACTTGTTTTATGAAAGGAGTCGATTAAAATGTCGCTTTTTCTTTTCATTATGGGCATTGTGTTCTTAATCGCTGCAATTATTGCACTTAGTATGCAAAATAATAAAAAGATAAAATCTCCCCAAGAAATGTCATTCTTATTTCTATTACTTAGTATAGCGTTCTTCGGCATAGCAATCGCTACATATATATTCCGTCTACAAATCATGTAAAAAAAGGTGCCTACTACACATATTGCACCTTTTTCACATAATTTATTTCCTACACAAAACTAGATACTTTCCGATTTAAAAATTCATAAACTTTCTTTTCAAATAAATGAATATCAAATGCTCCTGCCATATGCCCATTTATACTTTCTATCTCATACACTTCCGCATATTTTCCTTGTTTTTGCAAAATGTCTACCATTTTATAATTATAACGTGGCGGCTGAAGCAAATCTTGTTTGCACGGAATCATAAGTACATTCGCTTCTATGTTAGAAAGAGATTCTTCTAGTGAAGAAAACCCATGTGCAATATCATGCAATAAAACTGCCTTCGCAGTATACATCCATGAATTTGCATCTACTAACTCTATACTTCTATATGTCGCTTTATTTATCTCTTTTTCAAATGATGTTAATGTAGAAAACTTTTCATAAGGTTCTATCTCTATACTATTACGAGGAAATG
>Ga0268252_1001723_pt1 | contig 11908 bp, 14 predicted proteins | sample AgamicMgSfrz_FD_200244 | JGI IMG/M metagenome (GOLD analysis project Ga0268252, IMG submission 200244) | Agave microbial communities from Guanajuato, Mexico - Mg.Sf.rz (v2) (version 3) | ecosystem: Host-associated > Plants > Phyllosphere > Phylloplane/Leaf | place: Guanajuato, Mexico | collected... | reverse complement strand
CCAGTAAAAGCCAATTAAGAGCATAGAATGAGGGTTTTGGGGTTTGAATAGTTAAGTTTTTATACTTAAAACCTATTTTGATTCATAAATTAATGGAAAATAATGAAGTTCGTAAAAGTATACCTTTACGAACTTTACTTTCAGATATGAAATCTATTATTTTTATCGTTCACTGATATTTGAAATCAATTTACGAACGTTTTCTAAAAATGACACACTTTTACGAACGTTTTTGGTAAAGCGATAGAAAGAAACTCGTCAAAATAATTTATTGTAAAAGCTTCTATATAAAAATTGAAATGTTTTATTAAAAAAGACTTTCTACAATGCTTATATTTTAGGGAAAATCGTCATTTGTCGTCAGTAAGAGTAAATGATATAAAATAACTTTTTAAAAATCAGTTTTTAAATTTACTTAGAATTTATTAAAGTTTACGGTGAGAGTATTATGAAGCCTTTAATATAAAAGTAAACAAGGTATGCTTAACCTTGTTTACTAGTGACTCTAGTATTACGTTGTTCAATTCCCTTTCTTTTCCCCTCAGGTAACAATTCATAAATTTCATCAATTTCTTTTAATTGTGTAATCATTCTATCTACAACAAAGTTCAATAATCTAAATAAAGCAAATGCAACATTAGCGTTATCTTTCATATCTATAGTACCTGGATGTACAGCTTCGTTTCCTATTACTCGTAGGTTATCTAATGCCTTTTCTACCTCTTTCGGTAATCCTTTTCTTACCAATTGCCCTATCATACTATCAATACTCCCTTTTTCGGCACCGATTTGAGGAAGTAATTTTTCTAATGCTAGCCTTAGCATTGCCGTTGATGCTATTGGAGATAGAGCACCGACTTTTCTTGCTTCTTCATAGAGTTCTTTTACATCCTTAGGCATATCTTGATTTGGTAAAGGTACTGGTGATGACAGTGGATAAACCATTTTACCATCTATCCAAACGCTAGGGTTTTTGCATTGGTAGCATAAACTTATAGCTGCATAATTATTTGTTAAAAAATTATTGATAGAACTAGAAATTATTTCTTCTTCCTCAGTAGTATACATATCAGGAACTTCTCTTAAAAAGTTTGTTAGTTCTATTTTGCCTCTTTCATGAAACGGATAATGAGTAATCTCTGACCATTGTTGATGAGAAAATGCACCGCAATTTGGACAGTTAAATTTACTTTCTCCATATTTTGGTTGAATATATTTATTTTGCATCGCTACCCCTACTTTGCTTTTTCTAAAGAATATACCCTTTAATTTACCAATTCAAAATACTTTTGCATATAAATTTAGAATCAGCCATTTTTGTAGTAATAAGTTGTGTTAGGGAGTTAAAGAATAATTTGTTAAATCACTTAAGTTCACCTTAAGCTAATCTGAAAATAATTAACAAACAAAAACCACCCTAGCTAGAGCCAGCTGCTAGAATGGTTTTTGTTTGTTATCAGCTATAAAAAGAAAAATCACACAAAAACATAAATTTTAAAAAAGGTTCGTCTTATCTAAATCACCAATATCATCTTCTAAAGATAAGTTCATATTGGTTAACATAGATTCCATATTCAATCTTTGTTTTTCTACTACAAGATTTTTATGGTTAAAATTTAAGTCTTTAATATAAATATCGAATATTTTTCTTTGAAGCTTCAATGATTTACGAACAATTTCATAACATTTTTCTTCTTCTTTCCCATCATAAAAATCTTCGCCGTTAATAGTCACAATAGATTCAAATATTTTCGTGTATACAAATACTACAAATAGTCTTGATATTGCAACATCAACTTCTTTATCAAGTACAAATGAATTATTTTCATCAATGTAGTGACCAAGTATACTGAAATCTAAATGTGTGAATCTAGATAAGTATCCGTAAAACTGAGCATAATAAAGTTTATCCATGCCCATCACTAAACTAATAATACTCTTATTGTCAGCTACCTTTTGCCCTTGTTCATCAACGACTTTTTTATATTTAACACTATAAATACCTAAAGCAACCTTTATCTTATTTTGAATAAAGTCATCTAACAATTTAATATCAGAATCATCCTTGACTTCATTATTTAGATACCTAGCTGCTAAATAATTCTCAAACATACTCCGAATTAAAATATAGACATCTTGAACGTGTTCTAGTTCTAGAAGGTGCTTAATGGAAATAAGTGTTTTTGTACTTTTAGTAAAGGCTAGGTATTCGTGATCATATACATGTCTAATCGACTCCTGTTTATCTAAATGATCTTTTAGACCGGGTAAATAGCATGACCATTGAACAAAAATTTTTGATCTCTCAATAAATTCATCGATAATTTCATCTAAAGCTTCGATAATTTCTAATTCTTTCATGTCTTCCTCCACTTACTTATTTTATAAATGAAAAAGCTTATTTACTATATTCTGATTCACTATCAATTACAATAAATCCTTTATATTCCACAAAATAATTAAAATATTACTCGTTCAATTCTAGAAGCCTTTTATAAAAGAAAACTTAGATTAACCTCAAAAATAAAATTCAAGGTATTAATAATTAGAAAATTAACACTATGTGTAAAAAAAGACTGAATAATTACTATATAATATGAACAAAGGGGGAAATGTCATGAATGAAGTTTCTCAAGAAAATAAGGATCAACTTCCGAGAAATTATGAACAGATTCAAAGAAGTAAAGCTGCAATGCAAGCTGATATGTTAAGTGGTAATTATAGAACTTTGCTATCAAGAGTTGCATATATACTTAATTTGTATCCGGACACTCGCAATTCAGATACAAAATTACAACTTAAATACTGGAAAAAGTTTGAGGACGGCTACAATGGAGGAGACATTGATCCTGAACTGTATACCAAATTTGAGAAGTTAACCTCGTTAACTCGTGCTAGAGCTAAAATTGTGAATCAATTTAGACTATATTTCCCTACAAGTGAGGAAGTAGCTAAACAAAGAAAAATTAAAGAAAGTATAGAAAGACAAAATGCTCTTATAAAGCCACCGGCACCTTCTCTCTTTATTTATGCTGACGAATCAGGAAAAATGGGACAAGAAAAATATGCTGTTGTAGGTAGTCTATGGGTTGCTGATATGGATAGGAATATGGAAATACAATTTCATTTAAAACAATGGATAGAAGTGAAGAAAGAACAAGGAATAAAAGTACCAAGAGAATTTCACTTTACCGAATCAAAAAAACACCAAGTAGACATATATAAAGAATTTTTCACTGAAGTTCTAACTCAAGCTGACGTGCTTAGTTTTAAATCAGTTGCTGCCAACAAGAGTAAACTTAGAGGTAGGTCAGTAGATGAAACGATTTTTTCATTGTACTACCAGGTCGTTCACCTGGGCTTAGAACACGAAATGAGTACCCGTAGAATAGCTTTACCGAGAGATGTTTATTATTATAAGGACAGTGAAGATGGCGATAAGTTACGTGTAAGAGAATTAAAGCAGTCATTAGTAGAAAGATTTAAAGGTAGTTTTGAAGACCAATTAAACCTTGCAGATATGAATTCCTTACCATCAGTTAGTTTCTTTCTAATACAAGTAGCCGATCTAATTACTAGTAGTGTTGCGCGGATTTTGAATCGAGATGAAAATGCATCTCGAAATCATAAAGACGAAATTGCTGAATTTATCCTGAATAGTCTGGACATAGACTTTTATAAAGGATTTAGTGTAGATAACTTGGATGAGAATAATAAGTTTGAATCTAATCAAGATCGAGCAACTGTTTATCTTTTTGATTAGAATTAAAAAGATAATGTAAACAAACAGGCAGCCAAATATTTGGCTGCCTATTTTAGCAAATTGAACAACTAGAATTTCATTTTATCATCATATATCACTAATTGCATTTGAAATATATCTGATTCTGTAATTCCTGCCTTTTTTAACTCATCTTGAAGGGTCATTCCCTCTTCGATCTTTATTTTCCTTTTAGTACCGTCTCTTAATGTAAAGATCCTCATTTGATACATTTTGTTACTTCTCCTTAAATAATAAATAGGATTTTTAAATTCAATTTCTCAAATAACCAATAATACCACCACAGATTCCTATTGCAAGCGAAATGGGAACAGCAGCTATTACCCCATAGGCAACCGCAAACCCTAATCCGTCTGCAAGTGATGGATCAGTTATGTGATTTCCTTGTATAGTAACCCAAATTAGTAAAGCACCAACCATTACAACAAAAGAAATAATAGTAGTCAGTAAAAATGCGCTGAAAGCTTTAATCATAGATTCCCCTTCGTTCTCACTCATATAGAGTATTTTTTCTTCTTATTGTAACAATAATCGGGAAAAGATTCCATTGAATAAAGAACATTTGTTCGTATATAATAAAGAACAAACGTTCTTTATTAAGGAGTTATTCCAATGGATTATGGGCAGCTACCAAACAGAGTCATTATTTGTATCGACATGAAAGCATTTTATGCCTCCGTTTCTTCTGTCATAAGAGGTTTAAATCCTTTGAAAACAAGGCTTGCTGTTGTAGGAGATATCAAACGGTCGGGATCTGTTGTGTTAGCTGCCACACCTTTATTAAAGAAAGAAGGGATCAAAACAGGAAGTCGCCTCTTTGAAATTCCTAAAAGGAAAGATATCCATGTGGTGAATCCATCCATGGAGAGATACATCAAGGCTTCGAACTATATTTCTAGTTTAGTGTTACAGTATGTGGCTCCTGAGGATTTTCATGCGTATAGCATTGATGAGTTGTTTATTGATGCGACGGCTTCTTTGCATTTATTTGCTCGCACACCAGAGGAACTAGCTCAACGAATACTTAATGAAATCTATTGCAAAACAAGACTGACAGCTACCGCAGGAATCGGTCCTAATCTCTTACTGGCGAAAGTCAGCTTAGATCATGAGGCTAAGAATAGCCCAACAGGAGTTGCGTATTGGCGATATGAGGATATTCCCTTTAAGTTGTGGTCTATTCATCCAATGAAGGATTTCTGGGGCATCTCGTCAGCTACAGAAAGACGTTTAAACCGTTTAGGTATCTATACCATAAAAGAACTCGCTCTTTCTTCGAAGGAGATGTTACAAAAAGAATTTGGCATCATGGGCGAGGAATTGCACCAACATGCCAATGGTATTGATTTTAGTCGTATTTCTGATGTATACATTCCTAGTTCTCGATCATTCGGAAAGAGTCAGATTCTCTTTCGAGATTATACAAGCCGAAAAGAAGTGGAATTATTGCTATTGGAGCTATTGGACGATGTTTGTTTTCGTCTACGCATGCATCAAGTGGTAGCTCAAACGATCCATTTATCCATTGGCTATAGCAAACAAACAGGTGGAGGCTTCTCCAGACAAAAGAAAATGGGAAGAGCTTCAAACTTAAGCCAAGATATTTTCCCTTATTGCTTAACCATCTTACATACGCATGATAATGGAATGCCGATCCGCTCAATTGGGATCTCCTTATCAAACACAAGCATTGAGGAAGAGGAGCAAATGAGCTTATTTGAGGATATAGATCAGCGTGAAAGAGCCTATGCTCTTGCCAAAACGATTGATGAAATTCGGCTGCGTTATGGGAAAAATAGTGTTCTACGTGCTTCAAGTTACTTGGATCATTCAACAGCTCGTTATCGAAACGGCCTTATAGGAGGTCATAAAGCATAGTACAAAGGAGGAAGATATCATGCATCACGATAGAGGAATGAAAAAATGGAGAGCTTTCGCAAGCATGCCAGAGCAATACATAGGATTACAGGAAGTCATAAATAAGCAATCAGAAGTACCTCAACCTCTTTTAACAGAAGAGCAAATGGAACAAATCAATTTCACCTTGATTGAAGCCTTACATACAAATAAACAAGTATACCTTACATATTATAAGAACGGGCAACCTATGACCGATACAGGATTCATTCAATTTGTTGATTCCCTGGGGGATCTCTTTATTTTTATCGATGAAGTATTCGAATTGAAGAATAAAATGAGGTTAAGTGAGCTAATTGATGTTCGTTTTACATAAAATAATTTCACCTTCACTATTTGTGGTACTCTAATAAGAGTCAATTAGAAAAGAGTGATCAACATGGAAGAGAAAGAGCAGCAAGAAATCGATCTTACTAAAGTTTATGATTACGCTGAATATCCAGATAAAAAAAGTGGACGATGTGACAACTGCAATTCGTCTTACTTCAAAAGTTCCGTAAAAGGTGGCGTGTTCTTACGTGAATGTAGAGAGTGTGGAATGAAGAAGAGTATTTAATTTTTTTTATTTTCTTATAGATAAAGAACTAACAATAAAATTTCAATTCATAAATATGGTATTATTTAAAGCGATTAAAATTTTATCTGTCTTAAAAGAGATAATTTGTTAGGTGAGGAGAATTATGAATATATTTTTAGATACTACTGTAACTTTTTCAGATCCATTTTTAAAAAAGAATTATAATCGTAACCTGCTAAAAATGGTTAGGGATTATAAAGATATTACCTTTTATATGTCTGAAATTGTGTATAAAGAAACCAAAAGACACTTTGAAAGAAATGTTAAAGAGAATTTAGAAAGCTTATATAAAATAGAAAGAAATTTGCAGAATTTCAGGTTTGGCTATTTCACAACCAATGTAGATGTAAAAGGAGAGATAGACCAAAAGGTCAAGAATTTATTAAATGACTTTGAAACATTTTATAGCGACTTAGAAAAAGAGGGTTCATTACATATTTTATCTTGTCCTGATAACATTATATCTGACCTCATACATAGGTCTGTAAATCGTATAAAACCATTCAAAGAAAACAAATCTGAATTTAGGGACGCAGCAACATGGTTAACTTATGCAAGATATGCCGAACAAGAGGGTTTGTCAGATTGCTACTTTATTACTGAGAATGTAACAGATTTTTTGGATGACAAAAAAGAAAATATACACCCCCACTTACTCAACGACTCGAAGAAGTTTCAGCATTTTTTAACATTAACGAAACTTACACAAGAGGATGAGAATGTTAGAAAATATATAGAAGAAAAACAGAAAAAAGTGCAAAAAATACAGACTTGGATTGAAGAAAATAACATTAATGAGGATTATGTTATTGGTTATTTTAAAGAGTCTAGTCTAAACGGATTATTTAACGAATTATACGATATCTGCGGAGACTATGTAAATTCAATAAATCGTCACCATTTGGATAGTGTATATTTTGATGGTAAATCCCTTATGGACGGTTTGGAAATAATAAATATTCAAGACTTCACCATAGAAATTATGGCAGAAGAAATTATTGTTTCAGGAGAATTAATTATAAAGGTCGAATGTTCATATCTAGAGCTAATACACCTTTCTGATAAAGACCCATTGAGTGTACGAGAAAGCATGCCATTTTCATTAGAACTCTTACAGCCATTTTCCTTTACAATGTTAGATAACAAGTCTATAACAAATTTGCAGTTTGAGGACATTAAAATAGTTGAAAAACCAAGAGTAGATCCAACAATACATTTTTAATCGATTATCAGTATGTACATTAAGAGAAGGGTTTTACCCCTTCTCTTTTTATTTGCCTTTATTTACTTCTCTTTAGGATCATGCTCCCCCTCTTCCTCATTATGTTCTACTTTAGCCCTTGGGACATCTTTCGATCTCTTGTCCATTTCATGAAAAATATAAGCCACTAGGCCAATCCCTAACATATAAAAAAAGAGCACATATTCTATGACCATCTAATTATCTCCTACTGCGGTAGATTTTCTTTTGGTCTATCAAGGTAAACATGCAACCCTACTGCGGTAGCTACTTAGTATCAAAAGAATAACTACTTCGTTTGGTAATCAGTATCTACTTCGTTAGAGTTACTGCGTTAATACAGGCTTTTATGTACGTATTAAAGCTAATTTCGGAATTTGTAAGGAAGCTGAGCCGGAGAGGCGAATGGGGCGACCGGATGCACCCTTTTGAAAAAAACTATACATAAAATTCAAAAAAGCACATCCATTATAGGTGTGCTTTTAAAGATTAAAAAATGATTTTATTTTTTGTTTATAAAGACACTTTCCCATTCTTTAAAAACTTTAGAGGTCTTTTCTTGAATTTCCTCAATATCTAAAAACTTGCTTATAGATTGTATAGTTGATAGTCCAATCTGTATAGCATTACGAAGAATTATACTCTCTTCTTGCTCGTTATATATAAATTGATTATATATAACATTATTTTCTTTTGAATTTCCATAAGCTGACCTAGTTGAGGGATTGTAATGAACATAACTACTTAATACAGAATATGTTCTTACATATTCTTCATATTTGTTAATTATATTAGACAGTTGCCAAGGCTTATCTAAGTGTTCTATATCTTTCTTTGCTACTCTTTTGTTTTTATGTAAATTCATGAATTCTCTCTCGTCATTACTTAATATATTTGTTTTTTGTTCATCGAGTTTTTTTAAGTTCCTTGCAACTCTAAGGAGTTGGAAGTCCTGAAGCTTTTGATATTCATTCAAACAAACATCAGCGTTTTCGTGTTCTGTTATATATGCTAGATGAAAAAAAGTTTCCATTTGAATTCTGAGTAAAGGTAAAGTCTCTAAGTAGCTATTTTTAAGTTCTTTAGAGTCCATAATAATTTGCATTGTTTTTAAAGACCTCATGTTTTTAAGAACTAGATGATATATAAGATTCATCACTGGTTCTTTAGAATTTTTAAATTTCTCCTCTTGTTGAAGATCATTGTATAAACTAAATACTCCATCAAATAAATTCATCTTTTCTTCGGTTGCCATTTCTCCACTTCCCTCAATTCTATTTAGGTTCAATGATAACAGATATTTGAAGAAATGGATGTTAATGTGGAGGATAATAAGTAAAGTTACATATATTGCGCCTTTTTATAAATTAAAAAAATCCTCAACTTTTACGTTCTTTTTTAATTTTTTTAATCCCTTATTAATACACGCTACAGTTGAGTGCTTAGGTCTAAAATTAGGATCGTTACATAATCTATAGATTGTTCCCTTACTCATTCCAGAGGCATTTATTATTTTTGATTGATTAATATCTTTTTGAGAGTCAATCCAATAACCAAATTTAGTTCTTGTTTTTCCTAATTTGTTAAATAACATATTTCTTCACTCCTTACTTATTAGTAAGGAGTCTCGCCTAACCTCCCCATTTTTATACTACATGCAAAAAAATGGGGTATTATCCAAGCTGCTAAGCATATACTCAATTAAGAAGCCTAAACGAAATGTCATTTGGAATAATGTCGATATTTTTGTCATAATCATATAGCATGAATACAGTTAAGACCGCCTTATACACTAATACATAATGGGCGGTCTTTGTTATGAATATTCATATCCAAATAGAAAAGAGCCTAGTTTCTAAGAACAGAATTAAGGCTCTTTTATGTAGTGCACATTTGGCTAAAATTTCTTTGATAACCCACTCAGTATATCGCTTCAACTTTCGCTAAATAAACGTGATCTTAACAGGTTCTACACGCTCTTTTTTCTCGTTAACGCTATATGTTAATAGTGCGTTAACACCCTCTTTAACCCTTGATAATGCAATGTTTTTAGCATCTTCATAGCTATATATATCATCTCTAAATGGCTTAATTTGCGTTAACGAGTTATTTCGTTATAGATGTACATAAAATTTTTATTTACGATTAAAAAGGCGGCTCCAAAATCCAGAGGGAGATTCTTCTTGTGCGGCAGCAATTTCTAATCTGCGTTTTTCCATGCTCTCATTAAGTTGATTTAATAGTTTCTGGTCTCTTTGTTCTAATAAATTCTCCATTCTTTTGTAGACAGCTTCTGAAACTTGAGCAGAAGTCTCTTCTATTATGCTCTGAGTATATTGCTTTAACTCCTGCTCAGTAAACGAAATCTTAACGGGTTCTACACGCTCTTTTCCCTCGTTAACGCTATGTGTTGACGGTGCGTTAATACCTTCTTTAACCCTTGATACTATAATATCCGCAGCGTCCTCATAGCTCTGTGTTTGATCTACTAAAGATTTAAATTGCGTTAATACATCAATGTCCTTTTGATAAAAAATACGTTGTCCATTAGTCCCCTTATCATTACGAGAAAATTCATATCCAGCCTTTTCTAGTTCTATAGCCCATCGACGTAATGTGTTAGGATTTACCCCTAGTTCTTGCGCTACATGCTTGGCAAAAAAGCCTAAATCTTTGTCCACTCGACACGCTCCTCTCTTATGCGTTATTTATTCGTTTTCGAATACGAAATATCCTTTTATTATAACGTTTATAATGCAGTAATAACACGTTATAATAATATTTTCAGTGCAACTTCAGTTCAACTTAAAATCTTAAGATTTTAAATCTTCTAAAATAGTCATCAATAAGTTCAACTAGAGTTTAACTAATGTTGAACTTAAGTTAAACTTACACTCACTCTATAATTTGTTATGTATTTGTTTATAAAAAAATCCCCTGTATAGAATAACATACAGAGGATTTTTGAGATTATTATATATTTGTAGTGTGAGCTTGTTTAATTGTAGCTTTAAAATTCCTTTTAGCTATTCGAGTGTGAAAGAGAAGAGACGATACGCTCATTTGATAAGTATTTCTTTTCCTTTGAGTATAGCTTTAATCCCATAATATCAGGGTGAATCTGTACGTTTACGGAACGATAATGTAAACCGTAATCTTCTACACTAGGAAAATCATTGTTGAACTTCTTATTGTACTCAGGTTTGAAATAATTAATTAGAGCTGCTTCCGTTGCATTTAGAATTTGGTTATTTAATTCCATAGGAGGATTCTTTGTTATTTCTTCTAGTTGAATTAGATCGTCGTCTTCACTATCCATTTCCTCTAATAATTGTGATTTGAACTCTAATAATAGAAGGGCTAGGTCCTTTTCTGGATATTCACGTAAAAGATCAGCTTCTACCTTCTGTAACATAGGATCAGACATTAACTCTTCAGCAGGAAGGCGTTCTCCATTTTCTCCAAATGCCTGCCCAATATAAACGATCTCTGTATCTAGATAATACTTTGAATGCTCACGATAGACTTGAAGTAGACTTAACTCGATAACACCCTTTTCCCAACCTGTGAACACCATTGCTTTACGTGGCTTCTCATATTCAAATTCAAACTTTCTGTGATCAAATCCTGGGATAACACTTGGAAAGACGGAAACGTCAAGCGTCTCCCTTGAAGTATGTTCGCCTGTTCCAACAATGACATCAAAACGTATATGATTTTCAAAGAATTGGACAGAATCTTCATCTATACTTAATTTCGGGATAAGAGTAGCCACGTAAATATTATACCTTCGATCATCTGGCGATAAATGACCTAAATCATAAGGGCAACACAAGGTTAGATGATAAGCCCATGTTTGCAGTCCAAACTCTGACATATAGTTGGTATTCATAGCTACCTCCTTCGATTTTGCTTTATTTTTGATGTTCATAGACCACAGGGACTTTATCCATTTTCACGGTTTTGGCCACAATATAACGACGATAGCCATCTTTTAAGACCTTAGAGCTTTTATCAATCGTTAATGGCTTATCAAGGTGTCCTGTACGCTTCACAAATTCAATGACTTCCTCTGTTTTCACAGGGTTTGGACGTGTCTTTAAGAATGCTTCAGGAACGGTTATCTCGTCAAAGTTCACAACATCCTGTGTTCCTTTTGGTTGAGTCGGTAGCTGCTTTTGTTGTTGTGCAGCCTTTTTCTCTTGAACAGGTGTTTCTTTCACTTCTGGCTGTACAGTTTTAGTTTCTTTTGCTACAGGCTGAGAGACAGAATCTTGCTTTTCCTCCTGCTTGGTAGCTGCAACCTCTTGTTGTGCCTTAGAAACCTCTTGTTTCGCTTCTTTTTTATCTTTTGACTCATTGGCTTCTTTATCGTTTTTATTCGGGAGAACGG
>Ga0268252_1001722_pt1 | contig 11913 bp, 8 predicted proteins | sample AgamicMgSfrz_FD_200244 | JGI IMG/M metagenome (GOLD analysis project Ga0268252, IMG submission 200244) | Agave microbial communities from Guanajuato, Mexico - Mg.Sf.rz (v2) (version 3) | ecosystem: Host-associated > Plants > Phyllosphere > Phylloplane/Leaf | place: Guanajuato, Mexico | collected... | reverse complement strand
ACTTATTAGTGAATTAAATGATTTACTAGGATTACATATGAATGATAGTGATGTTGATACAATTGATTTGAGCATGATGTGGAAAAATTAAAGCAGCTCTACACTCTTCTGCTAAGTTTTAGGGGGGCTAAATAAGTTTGCTTAACCAACCAACATATCACTTGTGTAAAAAGGAACACGTACAATAAAACCCCGATTAAGTCCGGTAACGGAGGATCGGGGTTTTGAATTAATATTTATCATCAATGGACTGCATCTATGTTTAAGCCTGGCTCCCTATGACTGTTTTCAACGCATCGACCGAGGGCTGGAAATAATATTCTCCACCTGTAGGAATAACAAACTCCTTCATGATATCCATCGATTTGTTCGTCGTATACGTGAAAGTGCGGCCCCTATTTCCATCACCATTTTGTCCAATAATTGGGTCCTCTCCGGGTGGCGGGCAAATATCGACTGAGTTAGTACATTTAGAGCCAACAGGCAATTCCGGTGAATTGGCCCATCCCTTGGTCAGGAACTCAAATTGAAAATCGATTCTGGTCTGATAACACAAAAACATCAATCCCCGGTTACCATTTTCCATATCGTTATATGGAGGCATTGAAAGGTTCACGTTTAGTGGGCTGCCAAAAGGAATCCCGCGTCTGAGTATTCGTCGGGTCAGGCTGGAAAATTCACTTACTATATCTGTAGCCGAGTCCCTTGGGTTAACCTTTCGGATATGTGCCGATATAGGGCACCGTCTGCCAAAAGAATCTTCTTTCGCTTGTGGGAAAGGGTCAGCGTAATTCAAGTTGGGGCTCAATTTTATATTGGTAGTATCAGATCCATATAAGAAATGGTTGTTTGCGTGATTATCTTCAGCTAACTCCTGGTTATCTGTTTCAGGAGAACGCATAAGCGGTGCCCCGCTTGGCCAACGCCCTACCATTTTCGTTCCCATAAGTGTCGGGCACATATTTAACTCTTTGGCCTTCTCTAATACAAATTCCCAAAAGCCTGCTACATCCTGGCGAAGTCTACGCACGACCAGAAAGGAACCGTTGTTTGCCCAAACAGGCACACCATATTTTATAGGCAAGTCTTCGTTCTCTACGGGAACTGGATCTAGAGATTGATCGTTTTGGCTTGGATATCCGAAAACGAACTCCCCTGGCCATACTAATTTTTCACCCGGCTCTGCATCAGTGAGAAATGCTTTATCTGATGGGTCAATCCAACGTTTGGTGAGCATATCTCCTGATGCAGTGGAGAAACGTCCCCTTACGGCTGGTTGTGAAATCCCGTCCCGAAAACCGAAATGTTCATGCCCTGGCAGGTCGTTACGATCTCTCCCAGCTTCTTCATAAACTAATTTCAAGCCGCTTTCGATGGTTGAATTCTTCTTTATCTCCTGCACCTTTTTATCGAGCTCCAACTCCGAGTCACTGGCAATAATGAGAAGAATCTCTGGGGAATTAGCGTCGCCTCCAATCACCCAGTTTTTAGGGTTCCCTTCCGAAGTTTGGTCCCTAGGGTCTCCAAGCTTTCCCGAACGCTTTTTCATTCCAAGTGCAAAAGGTCCATTTTTTGAAAAGTCCTTAAGTGATTCTTCCGAAACCAGTTTTTTTAGTCCAGCATATGAAAAGGCAATATTCATCCAAGTAGCAATTAAGCCAGTTGGTTCCGATCCTCTCCTGGCCCACATCATTTGATACAAACGATTGAACGTCACAACCTCTTGTGTGGTGGAAATCTGTGAACTGATGGACTGAATCCATTGTTTCGCCAAATTAGGGTCAACAATTTCGAAAAAGAGAAATTGCTGAAAGTCTTTGTTGAATCCACCCAAGATGTTACCTTGAATCTGATCTACGTGCAATAAAGGTTCTTGCTCTAGAGGGGCTACATTATTTTTATTGAGTTCTTCGTTTTCAAAGGGTGCCATAGTAACTTTCCTCCTTTTTACCTGATGACGCGCGTTGGTAAAATTTCATCGTCTCCAGCGACAAGACCTGCAGGTCTAACCGCATCATCCGAGGAACCAAGACATGGAAGCAACGGGTTTTGTATAGAATGATGCTTACTGGCTACTCCAGTCAATTTCATGGTAATACTTTCAGCAATTTGTCCACCAAATTCGATAGGGCGGCCATCGATTGTCATATCACCTACTTTGAAATTTGCAGATGCAGGAACTTCATATACGGCCCGTAAAACCTGTCCTTTCTGACCGCGCAAAATGGTCCAGTACTGAGCGGGATCACTACCATCAGGCGCTTCAAAACCGCTTGTATCTAAGTCGGAAATATAGAGACCTACAGGATCTTGCAGTGTAATCATCAATCCTTGCTGAGCCAATTTATTTACCTGAAATCCGATAGTCGGATCGCTGAATCGTTGAGCTTCACCGAAACGGGAGCAATTGATTAGAGCAGTTGGCTCATTAATCATTTCCCCATGAGCGTCCTTACGCAAAATTGTTGCGCGAGCTGCAATGTTAATTTCAGCGGATAAAGTGTTGTTTGGTTGGATTAGATGCATCGCGCCATGCGTGGTATTCCACTTGTTGTTAGGGTTATAGGTTCCATCTGGATTCAGGAGATCCGTCAAGCTTACGTCCTTGCTAATGTATTTTTGATACATTGCCAAGAGTACGTCTTTACTACCCTGAGCGCCTGCCGTTCTAGGACCACTATATCTTGTAGGATACCCATCCGCTAATGATTGCCAATACTCAGGTCCCTCACAAGTAAAGGTGACTCGTAACACTTTATTTTCTTGGTCTCTTTCTGTATGCCACTCGCAATACTCATCATGTTGCCGAATTCCATTAGGATTCAATTTTTCTGCCGCTGGCAGATATAAATCTGGATTGTTGTGATTACGGATTTGAATCACTCGTGGAAAGGCGTTCCAAGTAATGTCAAGCGTTTGCATGTCCGATGAAGTTTCAGTGATAGACGGATTATAGAATTGGGGTATACCTCCTAATGCCGCCAATTCCTGTTGAACGTCCTGGATGTTACTATTGAAAAAATCGGAGATGATTTCATGCCAAGCCTCAACCTGATTAGGGATAGAGTCAAAGTCCTTTAAGTTACCTGGAGAATGAAAACGTCTTACAATTGTCATTATGATTATTCCTCTCTTAATTGATTTTTATTGGTAAATAGTAGACGGATTTAAACATCTGATTCTGCTCAGATTCAGACGAAACTATTACATTAACAATTAGGATCCAGATTTTCACTACACCAGCATACTCGAATGAGAAAGTTATTTTTCAGCTTTATGAATTTGATAAAGTCTTTCTGTTCCTGCAATAATATCTAGTGACAGGACATTCTTAATAAGGTTTGGAGAATTTGAAGGAAACATAATCGCTCATGGAACATTGGAATGAGCTAAACCTAATATATGTCCCATTTCGCGCAATGCAACAGTTCTACATCAAATGCGTTCGGAGAAGTCCCAATACTTCAAGTGTGCTCACTATTATCAAAACCTCCCATAATATTATTGAAGTAGTGTCTTCTCACGACTTGAAGGCAAGTCGTATCGCGTTCCCCATTTTTTAGAAATATCTTTCGTTTCAATATCAAATGCATAGGCTATCCGTTTCTCGTCCCAGGGACATAGTGCTGAAAAGTCTATTGCTGTAACCGCTAGTATATCGGGTACTCCGCATGTGGACTTTGTCATTAGCTCACGAGTCCGCTCAGCAAGCGTCTTAGTTTCTGCTAATCCATAAAACCTTTGAAACTCGAAAATATTCTTAGATATTTAAAATTCTAATGCCTGAGAATCGTAGAGGGCTTTCCAAAGATAGCCAAAAAAGCAGGGAAAGTCCCGAACGTTCTTAAGATTCTTGCCACTCCTCCTCTATTTGTGGGTATAACTCTACCGTTTTGAGAAAAGGGCTTCATTTTTAATTTGCGCATTTTCATTAGTCAAATTGAGAGGGTTTGAATGGTTTATCATTTTAAAAACCTCCAACTCAAAGTGTAGTATTAACTATTATTTAGGTTTTTATTACAGAAAGAATTAAATCTATGTGACCGCTAAAAGATTAAAAACCAATCCTTTTAAATTGGATAATAATCGATATAATCGTTAGATTATAGTTTTTACTTTGATATGCATAAATATCGTAAATAATAGGAGAATCTAAACGGTTTGGCAAATTTGCTTTAACTAAAAAAATCGATGGGGTAATCAACATGTTTACAGATTATAAATGCTACATAGAGATTTATTCCTAGGCTTTTTGTAGCAGGAAGAAAAAATAATCTACATAAAATTTGTAGAGAAGGAGGCTTTTCTATAATGGGTTCAAATGAAGGATTTGATCCTATTTTCTTAGGAGAAGAGTTTCCTATTTCATTTCCGTGTTTACGTGAAGATATAAGTCAAACTGCATTAGAAAGAGCTAAAATTTATGCATTTACACATTTTTTAATTGTTATGAATAAAGAACGGAAATTTGCTTTTTATGAAGTAAATAATACCGATGTAGAAAAAATATACAGTTGGATAGATGTGATAACGGGCACCTGGATGAGAGGCTTAAGAATAAAAATCAGGTAGGAGACTGGTTATATGCAGGAGGCCAGGCGGACTTGTGGGGTAGGGGTTACCTTGTTAGAAGAGAGGATGTAGACTGTGGAAACCTAGATGAAGCAGAGAAAATAAATTGTAATTCATTTTGCTTTGCAAATATTGCTCCTCATCATAAGGAATTTCAGCATACAAAATGGGGCAATATAGAAATTTGTATTATTAGTAAAAGCAAGAGTAGAAACAAGAAATTTTCAATTTTTATACTCCCTATCTTTTCAAAAAATGATAGGGAGTACTGTGGATACCAAAAACCTTTAGGTTGTGGAATTAAGATATCAGCTGGTTTTTGGAAAGTAGGTTTTTATATTAATCATCATTCAGTAGCATTCAAAATAATGCAGGATGATTACTGGATAGATAACCTGGAGGAGGAAAGTCGGTCTTCTACAAAATATCAATACCTAGAAAGAATGGATGTATTAACAATATACCAAGTTCCTTTAACAACTATAAATGCAGTTACAGGAATAATATTTGATGAACATCTTTATGAGACGAACCCTCCACGTTATCATGCTAACATTAATACTAAAAGAGCCAAAATTGTTATTCCTAAAGCACACATAATTCGAAAGAAAACAGATTTAATATTAGAGTAGTTTGAAAATAACAATCATTAATTTTTCTAATTTATAGTTGATATAAAATAACTGATTGATATATTGCAATCGAAATATTTAGACGATAAAGAACTAATATCACTATTTTAAATAAATAAGGTATCAGTTCTTTATAATTACTTTAACACGAAATTATGTAGGTGGGAGATGAAATGGCATCGGGCAAGGGATGACAGGAAGCTATCTTAATCGTTCGAATTGAAGTTAATGGTTTGGAATATATTTTTAGGGGAGGGAAATAATACTTGTGATAAATCTTGTTTGGAGGTCGAATAATGAAAAATCTAGATGGTACAAAGAAAAATTTAGTCACAGGTAAACCAGATATAAGTAATCTTAAAAATTGTATTGAAGATGTTAGAAAAGCAGCATTAACCAATATTGATGGACCAGAGGATCCAACTAATTACCATGAACTACGTGGGAGATTAGAAACTTTACGAGATAAGTTGCCTCCTTTATACCGTGATACAATGTATAAACCTTTTATCAAAACACTCGATGAATTGGGACAAGAAGGGTTTACTAGAATATTATTGAGGGACCCAAAAAGAGAAAAAAAAGCAGGTTTAATGCTAGACATTGCTCAGGCTATTCTTCAGCATGGCGAAGGGTATAAACCTAATGCTACAGGGGCTTTTCAAGAATTAGTAAGTGATCTTTATGATGGTTTTTTGAGCTTAGAAGATAGAGCAGGAGTTAAACCACCAGATTTGAGTATTATTCCGCCACTTGTTAAATGGGGAAATCCAAAGGCTGGCCCATATACTTGGCCAGTAGATGCAACTTCTATTTTTGGGGTGGAGGTAGCTGTTGTTAATCTCCCGCCAGTTAATGCGACACAAGGTCTTTTGGCTTGGTCAAGTATAGGACATGAAACAGGCGGTCATGACATATTACATGCTGATACTGGATTACTGGCTGAGTTAGCTGAAAGTGTAAGAACAGAGTTGGAGGAACAAAATTTTGGACATGATTTATCTGAATATTGGGCTTCCCGTATTGATGAAACTGCGTCTGATGTTTTAGGTATATTGAATTTAGGTCCTGCGGCAGCGATAGGTTTAGTCGGTTATTTTCGTGGTTTAAATGCGGCCTTTACAAGACAAGCTATCCTTAGAAATGAGGGACCTGATCAAGATCGTCATCCAGCTGATATATTAAGAGGATATTTAGGAGCGTATGCTGTAGGGTTGCTTGAATTTGATCAAGCGAAAGAATGGGAGAAGATAATTGAAACTGAAGTAGATAAAGATCTCTCAGAGATTCAACTAGAGGGAATAGCAATAAGTAATGATGAGGCTAAGAAATCAGCTCAAATTGTTGCTTCTACTATAGTGAAGAGAAAATTAATTAGTCTGGAAAATCATAGTTTAAATCAGATTCAAAACTGGAAAAATAAAGATGAGTTAATTGTTGCTCAGTTACGCTCTTCATTAAATACATTGGGTTCGTTGCCTGAAGAATACAAATCAGGAATTTATGCGGCTCATATAGTTGCTGCTGCTGTTACAGCCGCTATTGCTAAAGATGGAGATGTTGCTGTGATTTTTGATAGGATGATTACGTCGTTAAAAGCAATGCATGATTCTAATCCTTCTTGGGGACCTTTATTTGTGTTACACCCTGGAGATATTGTACGACACTTACTTTATCGTAATTAACGTCAATACGTAATATATTGGTGAATCAAACCCTAGATAGTGCAAACATCAAATAAATTGCCTATCTGGGGGTTTTTATATGGGTTTGTATCTTATCCTTCGCTAAAACAATGTAAAAGATAAATAGAAAATAAGTTATCTTTTTTATAATGAAAGTCACTAGAAACAATTAAAAAAATGTAAAGAATCTACACGAATTTCTTTTTCAGAATAACTTTTGTATATAATTGGAAAGAGAAAATTAAAATTATGCCTAATTCGTTGGTAGACAGTCTATGAACAGTCTGAAAAAGAACATCTCTTCGAAGAACTGCATGGGAAAGGACGTACAAGTCGTCCTCATTCTAATTTAATTGTTATTTAGAAAAAAATAAAGAAAGCGGAAATTCATATTGTATTTAGAGAAAATGATCTTCAATTTTAAAAAGTTAGAGGAAATCGAAAAGGTGGTATTGAAAAAAAACGCTAATCACATTATGAAAATATATACCGGTAATACAAAAAATATCGATTTGATTTTCAATAAAAATCTATTATTTCTGTATACGAAATTGTGTATGAGATAGGTATTTATAGTAGTTTCATAAAAGTGAGGCTCGTTAAAATGAATGCATTAAGTGATAAAAAAGAATGTAAATGAACTTGAAAAATCATTTGAAGAGACAATAAAAATGTGATACGCAATTCATTAAACTGGCATTAAATTATTTGGAAACAAGAAAGGAGTCAAAATAAATTAAATATCAAGCATACTAATCATGCACGAATATAACTTAATGATGGAGGAATTCTTTAGGAATCAACATGAATGTATGGAAAAAGTCATATAAGAATATACGATATGTAAAAATCTAGGGGGAAACGATGGCGGAAATTGCAAGAGTGATTAGGGGACATACTTTATATGTAGTCAAGTTGTTAGATTCAAACAATCGATGTCATAAAGAGGACACTGTTTAGATAAGCTTGAATGAAGTCTTTTTCAGCTATATGAGAGATAAATTCGCATATAAAATCGTTAAGCATTCCTGTACATTCAAATTAGAATTGAATCTATAAAGGTACATATAGTCACTATTGTTATTAAAAGATATAAAAAGAGAGGACTCCGGTATAATATTGGAGCCATCTCTTCCATATTTAATTTTTAAAAAGCTCTTATTATGTTGTCAATTTTATTGAGATAGTTCAAATGTATAAGGTGAATATTTGTCTTTGCGATTAAAAAAATTTATAGTTTGAAGTTTTATACATAATAAAAATGCTATATGGCAGAATAACCATACAAGGTTTTTTGAGTTAGAAAACTTTTCTGTTTTACATAGTATTTTATTTGGAACGAATCCCTTATAAATAAAGCTAAATGATTCTTATTTATAAATAGGGAAAAAAGTGCGCATAGATCTTTTACCAAAAGAATATAGTGCCAAATCGTATTCTTGATTATTTATCTCAATAGTATTATGTTCACTAAGAGTATCGGCAAAACGTGCAACTCCTAAAGCTAATAATCCTTCTGGGCTAAGGCCTATAAAAAAACCACCCTTTTTCTTAAAGAGTAAAACGTTATTAATATGATCATCTGAAGCTTCTAATGTATAACCAAAAGTAATAACATCAGGAACGGTATTCTTATCTTTTGGTCCTAAATAGACTATTTTATCATTTGATCCCTTTTGATCTTCAAGATAATATTTATACCAGAAGTGATATCCATTTAGGCTACTACCTTCTTTCTTTTCTTCTCCAATAAATACATGTTCAAATCCACTTAGGCTAATACCAGAACCACTATCGAACTGTAGAAACCAAATGTTATGCAAATAAGTATACCACTGCTCGTCAGATAAATTTGTACCCTTCCTAGACTCAACAAAAGTCCTACAAATCTTCATAGGTTCTGATTGTATAGCATGTTTTAATAATGCATCTACTTCTTGTTGTTCTTCAACAGTATTGTCTTCTCTTAAATGTGGATCTAAGTAGAAATTATTAAATAATTTTTCGACCAAATCATATGAATTTTTCTTATTTTCAGGTATAACTACCTCTTTTAATAACATATGATTTTGTTTTTCTTCTTTCCCCCTAACCTTAGTAGGTTCAACTAGAACGTATCCTTTTTGAATATCTACATCTTCTTTATTGAAAGTGGCTTTGATGCCATTTCCACGCATATCTGCATCCCATATTTCTTGATAAATGTTTGACATTCATTCATCTCTCCTTATAATTATTGAATTGTTCATTCAAGATATATAGTTTGTTAATTCCTTTTTTTTATACTAAATATAAAAAAGGAATTAATTCTAAACGTATTAATAGTAACTACAGAAGGAATTGGATGGATTTGAGTTAATATTTGGATGAGAAAAGTTGAATCTAAGTTACTTCTTTACCTTTATTTTCAATTACTTGTGGGGTATCAATATCCTACAATATATTGAAATGGTGCTAAAATTGCTTGTCTAATATGGCATATTGTGTGAAAGATTCTGTTAAAAAGTTTTTTTTAAGATAGAGAGTTAGTATGGGGGATAGATGAATTCTATACAATTGTGAGCAATCGCTGTAATTTATTGTAAGTTTAAAAAGAAGTTTGGCCGCAAGAGGTACGGGGCAAGGATGAGGTATAAAATGTACCGGTTAAGGGGTGATTCTTAAAGAACTCTTAGATTTAAATGACTTTATATTTATATTTTTGAGTACACTGAAATAATGCTTATTGAACTGAATGGCAGGGTAATAAAATCCTTTTAGAGAAATATGGTTTAATAAATTATTACTAATAAGGAAGGATGATCTTATATGATAGGAATTAATAGTAAAAAACAGGGGATTGATAATGGTATTTTTAGTTTGTATAAATACCTAATACAATAAAGTGTTAAGTATTTAATACACGTTAAATAAGGACTGGCTGAGGGTTATAATGAAAAGAAAAAGAACCCTATAGGGTTCTTTTTCAAGGCATATTAACAGTAAGGAGAATCATGAAATGCTACTTCAAATCTTTATTAGGGGAAAGATTTTGAATAAGCTTAACATGTATCTATTTTTACATATATGTAATATATAGTAAATTGATAATGTTTAGACTTTCTATTGCCAATATTCAATTAAGATAGTTAACACTACGTATATAGTGTTAACTGGAATTTAGTACAGTATACATTTAGAAATCTGATATTAGATTTCATTTGTAAAAAAGCTAATAGCTATATTATTTCAAATTCTAACTAACATTTAAACGATTTATTTGAAATTGATTGTGTATTAACCCTTATAAGCCAATAAAAGTAAATAAAATAAACAAAGACCCTGTAATAAATACAGGGCCGGATACAGGGTTAAGGGAACGCATAGTTTCTTAATATCATAGTAGCATATATTCTTTGTATAGCTACATAAGGATTTTGACAGAATTAAGAACAAGACAGAAAATCTATAAGAAAGCAAATATAGTGCTGGAAATGTGATTGGAAATTAAGTTATTTGTATATCGAAGTAAATGAAAACTCTTGAGTACCATGATTAAATTGCCTTTAAATATGCGGTTTATGTTAGAGGGATAATTGGGCCTTACTGAAAAGGAAAAATGTTTTTTAGATTAAAAGAAGAAAAGACACCTTTTGGGTGTCTTTTCTTTAGGTAAACAGTTCACATATTGCTGAATTAGATACGAGAAACCATAATTCGACTACGAAGTAAATCCTAACACAATCTGAACAGAAAAAATATGTAATATTACATTTTTAGTTTTTAATTATTTTATTGAATACATATTAGCAACGAAAATAAAAAGGGCATGCAGTCGTATCTGCAGCCCTTTTTAGGAGGAATTCAAGACACCATAAGGACACGTATTGGTAAACAGGTTCAAAAATAGTATTTGTGAAAAGAAAAAGTCCTATACCAAAAGTAGACGGAATCTAATCTTTTTTACATTTTCAAAAATGAAATTCTGTCCTTTTTGAAATCATTACAGTACACACTTGGTTTGTAATGAAATTAGAAAAAGGATACATGAAAATGGCAGACAACTATTTTGTTGTCTGCCGGTGCTAGTGGGTTGAATGAGTTAGTCAATGCAATAAATTACTATCCCATTACCAGAAGAGTGAAGCCGCTAGTCTAAATGGCTTATACATAGTTTTCCGAATAAAGAAAAAATTATGAGTGAAAATTTTGTTTGCTCTATATGAAAAGATAAATAGATATTCATCAGACAAGGATAATTTAGCATACCTTGAATAGGGTGTAGGAACGAATTAAAGAAAAGGATATTTGTTTAGGAGGGGACTGACTCAGGAGTGGGACTTTCGGACAGGATTTGGAGAGCGGTGGTTGCCTTTGGTATTGCGACTAATAGCGTTGCTTGTATAATGGCAGTATACATTCAAAAATATGAGCTAATGATAGATCATCTTACAAATATTTTATTTTTAATAATTATCTCTTTAACGTTTATAAAGATGAAAATTAACAAATGGGTGGCTTTAGGGTTTACATTGGTTGTGATAGAGAAAGGTGTTAAGGCGGGATATGATTTCTACACACATGATTATTATGGTGTCAGTTGGAGTTTAGCTATCATTGTCTATTGCATATACGAGATGAATATGTATCATATTGAAATAAATGGATAGCCGCAACCATAACGTGTTAGTAGGCGGAATTTTTTTAAAAATACTATAAAAAAGACACTACAAGAGTGTCTTTTTTTTGAAAATACTCTATAATTAACTTTGGGGAAGGTAATGTTAGAGTATTTGTTTAGCATTATTTTTATATTTGATAAACCATGAAATCGAAAGATTTTGTGGTTTATTTTATGAACAATAGATATTACAGTATTGGCAGTAAGATACTGATCATTATAAGCATTAATAGAGAAGGGATTAAAAGTCTAACATCGAATAACGGTTCCGGAATATAGTGTTGCGAAATGATCTCCCATATCCCAAACGGTACTTGCCTGTATATAGCCCTTAAAGCCTTCTGAAGAATAATAAATCTCTTTT
>Ga0268252_1001721_pt1 | contig 11919 bp, 9 predicted proteins | sample AgamicMgSfrz_FD_200244 | JGI IMG/M metagenome (GOLD analysis project Ga0268252, IMG submission 200244) | Agave microbial communities from Guanajuato, Mexico - Mg.Sf.rz (v2) (version 3) | ecosystem: Host-associated > Plants > Phyllosphere > Phylloplane/Leaf | place: Guanajuato, Mexico | collected... | reverse complement strand
AAATATACGATAGTCGATAAAGAAACGTGTATTGCGTGCGGTGCATGCGGAGCTGCGGCACCTGATATTTATGATTATGATGATGAAGGAATTGCGTTCGTTATACTTGATGATAATCAAGGCACGGCTGAAGTGCCCCAAGAGCTGGAAGACGATTTAATAGATGCGTTTGATGGCTGTCCAACAGAGTCCATCCGTATAGCGGATGAAAAGTTTGATGGAGACTCGAATAAATTTCAATAAAGCGGAATAAATAAAAAAATAGAAAGTTTTTTAAAAGAAAAGAAGGATTTTGTCTAGAAAAGGCGAAATATTAGTTATGTAAGAATATATCTTTTTAAAAATGAAAGCACTTACATAACTAAAAGCATATGAGTTAATCTCATTTGACCTTTCAGAATTATTAGTGTAAAAGTGCGGAGTAATTAAATAGTTTTTAAAAGGAGATTAAGGGGCATGCAAATACTGAATACAGTCATTGTGACAGGATATGCAAAAGCTCCACAGGGAACTTCCATGTATGAAATGTATAAGCATGCGGGAATTGTACTAGAAGTGGATCTGACAGAGCATAAAATTGTAAATGCTGAGTTTACGTTTATTACGGAGCTGACGCAAAATTTTTTCCGGAAGCTGCTTATTGGTTACTGCCTTGCAGATGGAATTGAACCTCTTATTGAACGTATTCAAAATTATTATTTTGCTCCATCTCAACAGGCGATTATCGTAGCGCTTCAGGCTGCAATCCAACGTTACTGGGATAATGTGAATCAAAAAATTACATAGCGTTTGGTTAGAATAAAGTGAGAAGACAACCTCTTTTCATGGTCTTATTAAAACCAAGCAGACACACACACTTTACAAAGAGTGGGGGACATCCCTTTTTCTTTGGGGAGTCATTGTGTCCTGCTTGGTTTTTTTCGCGTAAAGCGCTGTGAAATATAAAAAGAAAAGGAGGAAACAAAATGAACAAAATCATCACGCGCGAAGAAGCAATAGAAAAAATAACAGATGGCGCACGCATTATGGTAGGTGGATTTGGTCTTGTTGGAAGCCCGCTTAGTCTGATTGAAGCGATTGCCAAATCAAACCTTAAAGATTTAGAGATTATTAGTAATAACCTCGGTGAACCTGGAAAAGGATTAGGTGTATTGGTTCAAAAAAAACAAGTAAAAAAAGCCATAGGTTCTTATTTTACTTCCAACCCTGAAGTTGTACATGCTTATCAACAACAAGAACTCCAAGTGGAGCTCATCCCGCAAGGAACAATGTCCGAGGCTATTAGGGCAGGAGGAGCAGGCATCGGAGGATTTTATACGCCTGTGAGCGTAGGGACTCAGCTTGCGGAAGGAAAAGAAGAACGAGTATTAAAAGGAAAGAAATATGTTTTGCAAGAATCGCTGCACGCAGATGTAGCTCTAATAAAAGCTAAAAAAGCAGATCGACTCGGAAATCTTATTTACAGCAAATCAGCGAGAAACTTTAATCCAATGATGGCAACGGCTGCTGATATCGTGATTGCTGAAGTAGAAGAAGTGGTGGAAGTTGGGCAGATTTCTCCTGAAGAAATTGTAACTCCTCATTTATACGTTACTTATATCGTAGTGAAAGGAGAACAATAAGATGAACGTCAAACAATATATTGCTGCGCGTGCTGCAAAAGAGCTTTGTCACGGAGATGTAGTGAACTTAGGAATCGGCATTCCTACTTTAGTTGCTAATTATATTTCACCCGATGTTCACGTGTTTTTACATTCAGAAAACGGGATTCTTGGCGTTGGCCCTACTCCTGAAGAAGATTATATAGATCCAGAACTTGTGAATGCTGGAAAGCTGCCCGTCACGGTTTTGGAAGGTGCCTCATTTTTTAACAGCGCTGATTCCTTTGCCATGATACGGGGAGGCCATGTGAATGTATCGATTCTTGGAGTGCTTCAAGTAGATGAAGCAGGCCGAATTGCAAACTGGGCTGTTCCTGGGAAAAGTGTTCTTGGCGTAGGAGGAGCAATGGATTTATTAGAAGGCTCAAAAAAAGTTATTGTTACGACTCTTCATACGAACAGCCAAGGAGAGTCAAAGCTAGTTGGGGAGTTAACTTATCCGCTTACTTCAGAGCGACGAGTCGATATGATTATTACGGAATTAGCTGTCTTTTCGGTAACAGACCTTGGTCTTGAACTTCTTGAAACAGCTCCGGGTGTTTCTTTAGAGACAGTGCAACAAAAAACCCAGGCTTCTTTTCGCGTCTCTAAATTATTTAATAAAAACAATGAGGTGACAGCATAATGGCAGTGATTGTAAATGCATTTCGAACGCCTATTGGAAAGTTTGGCGGTTCGCTTGCAGATACGCTTCCAGAAGAACTAGTCTCTCTTGTGATGAAAAACAATTTGTCTTCAGCGGGATATACTTCAGAGATTGTTGATGAAATCATTGTCGGACAAACGAAACAAAGCGCTCATGCTCCTAATATAGCGAGAGTAGCCGGGCTGAAAGCTCAATTCTCTGAACGTATTCCAGCTTATACCGTGCACCGCCAGTGCGGTTCAGGCATGCAGGCTGTAATGAATGGAGCTATGTCCATTTTATCAGGTCAAGCCGAAGTGGTATTAGCCGGAGGAGTGGAAAGCATGTCTCAAGCACCGCACTATACGGTAGGCACTCGTTTTGGTTTTCACGTTGGTGATTTAACACTCTATGACTCTAATACAGAAAGTCAGCCAAAATCACAGCCTGAAACGTTATACGGAACGTTTACGATGGGACAGACGGCCGAGTGGCTCGCTGAAAAATATAGTATTAGCCGCACGGAACAAGATGAGTTTGCTTTTTATAGTCAGGAAAAAGCTAGGCGGGCTATAGAACTTGATTTGTTTGAAGAAGAAATTATCCCGGTACCTGTAAAAGAAGGAAAAAAAGGTATGAGGCATTTTGCAACAGATGAATTTCCTCGTCTTACTAGCAAAGAAAAGCTTGGTGCGCTTAAGCCTGTTTTTCAAAAGAATGGAACGGTGACAGCCGGCAATTCATCCGGCAGAAACGATGGCGCTTCAATGATGCTGTTGATGTCGGAAGAAAAAGCTGAGCAGCTTGGATTAACGCCTATGGCAAAGGTTGTGTCGTTTGCCGCAGCGGGCGTCTCTCCAAAGGAAATGGGAATTGGCCCCGTTTCTGCTTCGCAAATTGCTTTAAATAAAGTCGGTTTAAGCTTAGGTGATATGGACTTGATTGAATTAAACGAAGCATTTGCCGCTCAAAGTATTGCTTGCTTAAGAGAATGGGACATCACATCAGAAAAAGTGAATGTAAACGGAGGAGCGATTGCGCTTGGCCATCCTTTAGGATGCTCCGGGGCAAGAATTATCACAACTCTGTGTCATGAGCTTCACAAGCAAAAAAGACGATACGGCCTGGCTACTATTTGCGTTGCAGGAGGATTAGGAATGGCGATGGTGGTGGAAAGATGGACGAAGTAAAAAGAGATTATGTGTTTCATAGAGATTTAACAAAAAAGTATCCAATGATTACGCATGGTGAAGGAAGCTACTTAATAGATGAACAAGGAAAAAAGTATTTAGACGGCTGCTCCGGCGCCGTGGCGGCAAACTTAGGGCACGGTATTGCGCAAATAGCCGAGGCGATGGCGGAGCAGGCAAAAAAAGCGGCGTTTGTTCATACATTGCGTTTTGAAACGGATGTTTTGCATAAACTTGCAGGCAAAATTGGAGAAATGGCGCCGCTTCATTTAAACAAAGTCTATTTTACATCAGGAGGATCAGAAGCCAATGAAAGTGCATTAAAATTAGCAAGGCAATATCACAGAGATGCCGGAAAGATGCAAAAACACATCGTAATCGGAAGGTGGCAGTCTTACCACGGAAACACGATAGGGGCACTATCAGCTGGAGGAGATGTAAAAAGACGATATCCTTATACACCCAACCTTTTACATTTTGCGCACGTCTATTCGCCGTATTGTCATCGCTGTCCGTATAATCGCAATCAAGAAGACTGCGTGGCAAATCAAAACTGGAGCTGTATCACCGATATTGAACGCACCATTTTAGAGCTTGGTCCAGAAAATATTTCAGCTTTTATCGCAGAGCCCATCGTAGGAAGTCAGCAAGGAGCTGTTGTACCTCCGCTTGACTATTTCAAAAAAGTACGTGAGCTTTGCAGCCGCTATGACATTCTTTTGATTGTTGATGAAGTTATGACAGGCTTTGGGAGAACGGGAACTGATTTTGCAGTGGAACAATTCGGAATCGAACCGGATATCCTAACGTTTGGTAAAGGAGTTTCAGCTGGGTACGCTCCTTTAGGAGGAATGATTGTCCATGACCGTCTGATTCAAGGTCTGTTAGAAAATAGCAGCGGGAAATTTCTTCATGGCTATACGTACAGTGGACATCCTGTTTCAATAGCGGCAGGTCTTGCTGCTTTGGATATGTATGAAGAAATGAATATCCTTCAAAACGTTGAAACTCAAGGCGCGTATTTAATGGAATGTTTAGTAGCGCTGCAGCGCAAGCATCCTTATATTTCAGATATTCGCGGCCGCGGACTTTTAATTGGATTAGAACTAATGAAAGACGCCAATCAACAGATATTTTTCGAGCCACGTGAAGCAGCCAGCGAAAAGCTCAATGAAATTTGTATGGAGCTTGGAGGCGTCTTTTATCCAGGATCCGGATCTATAGATGGACATAAAGGAGAACATATCATTATCAGTCCTCCTTTAAATATAACGAAATCAGAAGTTGATGAAATAGTGAGATTGCTAGATCATGCGTTTTCTATTTTTTATCAGCACATAAGAAAGGATGAGTCATATGAAAGTGCAAAATAAAACGGAAGAGCTTCAAATCAAAGGAAAAAAACATTTATCACCGGTGATGACAAGAGTAACAGAGCTTGTTATTGAAAAAGCGCACGGTGCAAAATTTTGGACAGCTGATGGCAAGGAATATATTGATTTTGTATCAGGAGTAGCTGTCAATGCAGTGGGTCATACGCATGAAAAGATGGTAGAAGCGATAAAAAAACAAGCAGATCAGCTGCTTCACCTAGGCTTAAACTACGGCTATTACGAAACAGCAGTGAATTTGGCAGAAAAACTTGCGCAAATTACGCCTGGAAACTTAGACACGGTGTTTTTTTCAAATTCAGGCGCAGAAGCCATTGATGGTGCGCTCAAATTAGCAAAAGCGGCCACTGGCAGACCAGCGATTATTGCTTTCGAAGGTTCTTTTCATGGCCGTACATTAGGAGCTACAGCTATTACGGCTTCAAGCTCCAAGTACCGAAGCTACTACGAGCCGATTTTAGGAGAAGTGTATCACGCGCCTTATCCGTATCCAAGTCAGCTTCCTAATGTTGACGAGGAAGAAGCGGAAGCATATTGCTTAAATCAACTGCAAAAGCTGTTTGAACTGCGAGTGGATCCTTCACGCGTAGCGGCGATTGTAATTGAGCCAGTCATGGGCGAAGGAGGCTATTACCCTGCTCCTTCTAGCTTTTTACGCGCACTGAGAGACATAGCGAATGATTATGGCATTCTGCTTATCTTTGATGAAGTGCAAACGGGATTTGGACGCACTGGAAAAATGTTTGCCGCAGAACATGCTGGAGTCACACCAGATATTTTAGTTTTAGCAAAAGCTCTTTCCGGTGGTATGCCACTAGGAGCGATTGTAGCAAGCCGAGAACTGCATGAGAAATGGCCAACAGCTGGACATGGTTCTACTTTTGGCGGAAATCCAGTATCGTGCGCAGCTGCTTTAGCTAATATTTCAATCATTGAAGAAGAAAAGCTTGTAGAGCGCAGTGAAAAAGTAGGTGCCGATATTGTTAAACGTCTTCAGCATTCTATCGGACATTTACCGGCTATTAAAGAGGTTAGAGGAATTGGTATGATGATCGGCATTGAATTTCATGTTGAAACAGCAGCTGCTTATGTCCCTGTTATTAAATCAAAAGCGCTGGAAAGAAGACTGCTTATCATGAACTGTGGAGTCAAAGGGCAAACCATTCGCTTAATGCTGCCCCTAAATATTGATAAAGACGTGCTGAATCAAGGGCTGTCTTTATTAGAAGAAGTCATCACAGAAGCAGTTTCAATTAACTAGCTTTTTAAATGAAAAGGAGGGTAACAATATGAGTCAAACTAAAACCGAACTGCTGCAAGGAAATTTATATATTAACGGCGAGTGGGTAAGTGAAGAGGAGCAAACCTATTTTGAAAGTATAAACCCTGCAACACAAGAGCTCGTCGGAACGTGCGCAGCCGCTACGGCTAGTCAAGTCGATGATGCGGTAAGAGCGGCTAGTACAGCCTACAGCCACTGGAAAAATACATCTATTCCTGAACGTGCAGTATTTTTAACAAAAGCAGCTGAGCTTTTTGAAGACAGAAAAGAAGAGCTAGCTCAAGTGATGACAAAAGAGATGGGAAAACCGCTGACAGAATCAATAGGGGAAGTTGGTGTCGTCATTGCAACAGCTCAGTATATGGCGGGAGAAGGAAGACGTTTGTTTGGCGAAATAGTGCCCGCTGGCTTTCCTGACCGAGATATAAAAATGGTTCGCGAACCGCTTGGAGTTGTGGCATGTATTACACCTTGGAACTTTCCTGTTTCTCTCGCTTCTTATAAAATGTTTGCCGCTTTAATCGCTGGCAATACCGTTGTCTGGAAGCCGGCTTCAGAAGTGGCGCTCTCAGCGAAGATTTTTATGGAAGTATTGCACGCTGCGGGGCTTCCAAAAGGAACAATTAACTTGCTTACAGGATCGGGCAGAATCGTTGGACAAAGACTTGCTACGCACTCTGAAGTGAAAATCATCTCATTTACAGGTTCTACGGAAGTTGGTCAGCAGTTAGCAGAAATGAGCAGCAAAACCTTAAAACGAATTTCTTTAGAGCTAGGAGGAAAAAACGCGGTTATCGTATTAAAGGATGCCGATCTGGATAAAGCAGCAGAAGGAATTGTTAAATCAGCATTTACGACAACGGGGCAGCGCTGTACCGCAGCTAGCAGAGTCATCGTGGATCGTTCAGTAAAAGAAGAGCTGTTGAAAAAAGTAATAGCTCTTACAGAAGAAATGAAGATTGGAAATGGTCTTGATGAAGGGGTTGTGATAGGACCGCTTGTTAATGAACAGCAGTGTCGTTTAGTAGAAGATTACGTACAAAAAGCGTTAGAAGAAGGCGGGAATATTGCGCTTGGAGGTCGTGCTTTATCAGAATTAGGGGCTTGTTATTACATGCCTACAATCATCGATAACGTCCATTCGAATCACACAATTGCTCAAGAAGAGATTTTTGGCCCCGTGCTTGCTTTTATTGAAGTAAATGGCTATGAAGAAGCAATGAGCGTCAATAATGGAACGATGTACGGACTTTCCACTTCTATTTATACAAGAAGCTTACACTATGCCAGCCGAGCGGCGAAAGACGCTGTTAGCGGATTAGTCTATATCAATAACGGAACATCTAATGCTGAAATGGGAGTAGCATTCGGAGGAATGAAAATGTCTGGCAACGGCCACAGAGAAGTTTCTCATCATGCATTTGATGTAATGACAGAATGGAAGTCTGTCTACACCAACTATTAATCTCGCACCTTAGCGAAAAGGAGGAGCACATGTCTTCATATCGCATTGGCATTGCCTTTTTTTATCATGAATCTCACAGCTTTAGTCCATTAAAAACAGAAATAGAACAGTTTGTACAAGAAGGATATTTTGTTGGAACGGAAATATATAAAGCATACTCAGGAACCAAAACAGAAGTAGGGGGATTTTTGGATGTATTAAAGCAAGAGAAGCAAGTAGAAATCGTTCCCCTTGTTTGTGCAGCTGCAGTTCCGTCTGGGGTTGTATCTTCGGCGGCTTATTACACAATTGAAAAGCAAATGCTGCATGCGCTTACTCACGCCGGCCCGCTAGATGGCTTGTTAATCGCTTTGCACGGCGCCATGGTAGTAGAGCATCTTTTCGATCCTGAAGCTCATTTGTTAGGTCAAATAAGAAGCTGTATAGGAAATAACGTTCCTATTGCTACTACGCTCGATATGCATGCAAATGTCAGTGAAGATATGCTTACGTACACGCCGCTTCACTTTGGTTTTAAAACATATCCTCATGTTGATATGTACGAACAAGGAGTCAACGCTGCGCGAGCGCTTTTAACACAAATAAAAGAAAGCGCTATCTATTATGCGTCTTTAAAAAAATTGCCTATGCTGTTGCCCTCAATTAATATGCGAACAGCAGAAGGCCCTATGAAAAAAATGATTGACCTTGCTAAGCAAGCTGAGCAAGAAGAAGACGTATATAATGTTTCCGTTTTTGGAGGCTTTCCATATTCCGATATTCCAATCGCCGGAGCAAGCGTGCTCGTAGCTGCTTTGAATCCTGAAAAAGCAGAAAAAACAGCAAATACACTAGCTTCTCAGTTTTGGAATATAAAAGAAGAATTTATAGTCGATTTGCCTACCGTTGAAGAAGGTCTGCAAACAGCGTTAAAACTATCCAACACAAAGCCGACAGTGCTCGCTGATATAGCAGATAATCCTTTAAGCTGCGGAAGCGGCGATACAACAGAGCTTTTGGAATACATGCTGAAGCTAAATATGACAGGAACTTTGTTTGGAGGTCTTTATGACCCTGACTCTATCAAACACTGCGTGCAGGCGGGAATAGGAAATTACGTCTCTCTTTCCTTAGGAGGAAAAGTTTCTCCTGAGTTCGGAAAGCCCGTTGAAGTTGAGGCCAAGGTCGTTGCTTTGTCGGAAGGTGAGTTTTACAATTCAGGACCATTTAATCAGCATTTAAAAGTAAATGTAAAAGGTGCAGCTCACATTCAAGTAGGAGAATTGGACATTTTGCTGATTGGAAGGCCGGTATCAGCAAATGATCCTGAACTTTTTCGCCATATTGGCATTGAGCCAGCGAAGAAAAAAATCATTGGTTTAAAAGCTAAAAATCATTTCAGAGCCGCTTTTGAACCGCTTGTAGGATCTATCATCTATGTGGATGCTCCAGGCGTAGCGTCAAATCGCTTAACGACCTTTAATTATCAGCACCTTCCAAGTCCAATATGGCCGTTGCAAGATGCAAAATATGAAAGTGAAAAAAGGAGGAAAGAAAAATGGATGCATTAAAAGAGCAGTATTATATCGAAATCCCACAGTCGTTAAGTCCCGCGCAGCAAAAAATGATGATTGAACTTGAAAAAGATGCGTTTCCGGGCATGGGAGCCGTTGATGAACAGACGCTTGTGCCTTTAGCGCGCTACGGCAAGCTTATTCAATATTTCCAGGAAAATGACGTAAGGCCAATTGCCATTTGCGAGCTGCTTCGAGATTACAAAGATATCACAAAAGCTTATATCTTTGGGTTCTACGTCCGCTCTGATAAACAAGGAAGCGGAATTGGACAGCTGTTCTTAGAAGAAATATTTTCAATTCTAAAAAAAGATAATTTTGAAAGCGTTTGTTTGACTGTGAATGTAAAAAATGAAGGGGCTGTGAAGCTGTATAAAAAAATGGGCTTTACCATTAAAGAAACGCGAGCAGGAGAGTTTGGCGAAGGAGAAGACCGCTATTACATGGTGCGGTCAATTTCATAGTAGAAAATCTATTCAAAAAATGAACTTTGGAGGGAATATAAAATGAAAAATACATTATATAAAGCAAGCAGACATTGGAAAGAAATCGAGCTTTGGAAAGATGTAACGGACGAGCAGTGGAACGACTGGGTATGGCAGCTGACAAACACGATTAAAACATTGGAAGATTTAAAGAAAGTGATCAATTTAACACCTCAAGAAGAAGAAGGCGTTAAAATTGCAACCAAAACGATTCCGTTAAATATTACTCCTTACTACGCATGGTTAATGGATGAGAACGATCCAAAATGTCCAATCCGAATGCAGTCCGTTCCTATTTCAGAAGAACTGCATAAAACAAGGTATGATTTAGAAGATCCGCTTCACGAAGATGAAGATTCACCGGTTCCTGGCTTAACGCACCGTTATCCCGACCGCGTGCTGTTTTTAGTTACAAATCAATGCTCTATGTACTGCCGCTACTGTACAAGAAGACGTTTTTCAGGACAAATTGGCATGGGCGTTCCAAAAAAACAGCTGGATACAGCTATTAATTACATTGCAGCTAACCCTCAAATTCGTGATGTATTAATTTCCGGAGGAGACGGCCTATTAATCAATGACAATATTTTAGAATATATTTTGAAAAATTTGCGCGATATTCCGCACGTAGAAATTATTCGTATTGGTACAAGAGCGCCGGTAGTATTTCCTCAGCGCATTACAGAAAACCTGTGCAATATCTTAAAGAAATATCATCCGGTTTGGCTAAATACGCACTTTAACACATCAATCGAAATTACAGAAGAATCAAAGCGTGCATGTGAAATGCTTTCGAACGCAGGAGTTCCAGTTGGAAACCAAGCGGTTATTTTAGCTGGAATTAACGACAGCGTGCCAATCATGAAGCAGCTTATGCATGATTTAGTAAAGATTCGCGTGCGTCCTTATTATATTTATCAATGCGATTTATCAGAAGGAATCGGCCATTTCCGTGCGCCAATCAGCAAAGGGCTAGAAATTATGGAAGGACTTCGCGGCCATACGTCCGGCTATGCAGTCCCTACGTTTATCGTGGATGCTCCTGGAGGAGGCGGTAAAATTCCGCTGCAGCCAAACTACATTATTTCTCAAAGCTCAAATAAAGTGGTGCTTCGAAACTTTGAAGGTGTTATTACATCTTATCCGGAGCCGCAAAATTACCAAAGTGGCAGCGCAGAAGAATTTTATAAAAAAGTATATCCTGAAGTGTTTGAAAAATTTGAAAGCAACGGTGTTCTTTCAATTATTGATGATACAAAGTTCAACTTAACGCCGGAAGGTCTAAATCGCCTTGACCGCCGAAAAACGTATGACCAAAATCCAGAGCATAGCTCTTTGAAAGACAAGCGTGAAAAGCGCGATCAATTAAAAGAGAAAAAATTTGAAACGCAAATGAAAAAATACGAAACGGCGGGAGCGAAGGAGGAATAATATTGAAGTGCCAATGGTGCGAATCATATGAAGCGAAAGAGACGGATGCAACGGTTTATTGGGAGCTTCCTGACGGTACAAAAGCCATAGAAATTAAAGAGACGCCTTCCATTACATGTTCAGAATGCGGGATTACGTATCAAACAGATGAAACGGTTGGGCACATTGAAGATCAACTGTTTTTAATCAACACTTCTGCCTTAGAAAAAAGTGTAATGTACGAACAGCTTATGAGCCTGCCTCGTCTATTAAAACGAAACTATTTTGATTTTTCAAAGTAAGCAATGAAGGATCCATCTCCTGCTTTTTGTGGGAGATGGATATTCTTATACGCTTTACGTTAAACATGTTCGCATAGTTCATTTATAAAGGTGGGATAAGTATGGAAGCGGTCGATATAAATCGTAATGAAGAAGAAAAGAAGCAGGACGATAAGCATATAAAACGCCATTTAAAAGCACGCCATATGACCATGATTGCCATTGGAGGGTCAATCGGAACGGGCTTATTTCTAGCTACCGGATCATCCATCCAAACTGCTGGACCTGGAGGAGCGCTGATTGCTTACGGGGCTATTGGAATTATGGTTTACTTTCTCATGACTAGCCTTGGAGAAATGGCCACGTTTATGCCGGTATCAGGTTCTTTTTCAACGTACGCCAGTCATTATGTAGACCCAGCTCTTGGCTTTGCGCTCGGCTGGAACTATTGGTTTAACTGGGCTGTTACGCTCGCTGTAGAAATAGCTGCTTCTGCTATTATCATGAAGTTTTGGTTCCCTGATGTGCCAAGTATTATCTGGAGCGCTTTGTTTTTAGGCTTAATTTTTTTACTTA
>Ga0268252_1001713_pt1 | contig 11976 bp, 18 predicted proteins | sample AgamicMgSfrz_FD_200244 | JGI IMG/M metagenome (GOLD analysis project Ga0268252, IMG submission 200244) | Agave microbial communities from Guanajuato, Mexico - Mg.Sf.rz (v2) (version 3) | ecosystem: Host-associated > Plants > Phyllosphere > Phylloplane/Leaf | place: Guanajuato, Mexico | collected... | reverse complement strand
GGTTCTGGTGCAAAAACTTCAAGATAATGCAATTAACCTCTAAATCTTGGACATACTGATACTATCAATCTAGAAAAGGGATGATATTCAGTATGGAAAAGCAAAATTTATTCAAATGGAAACATTATCAACCCGATATTATTTTTCTTACTGTCAGATGGTACCTACGATACAACCTGAGCTTTCGTAATCTTGTGGAAATGATGGAGGAACGAGGGTTATCAATGGCTCACACGACCATTATGCGTTGGGTTCATCAGTATAGTCCTGAATTAGACAAGCGACTTCGTCGCCATCTAAAACGTACAAATGATTCATGGAGAGTGGATGAAACGTATATCAAAGTAAAAGGGCAATGGATGTATCTGTATCGTGCAGTGGATTCCGAAGGAAACACCATTGACTTTTACCTAAGCAAAACAAGAGACCAAAAGGCTGCAAAGTGCTTCTTCAAGAAAGCTTTGCGGTCTTTTCATGTTTCTAAACCTCATGTCATAACCGTCGATAAAAATCCAGCGTATCCTGTAGCCATTCAACAGCTAAAAGACGAGAAAAAGATGCCTGAAGGCATCCAAATGAGACAAGTGAAATATCTCAATAATATCATAGAACAAGATCATCGTTTCATTAAGAAAAGAGTACGCTCCATGCTGGGATTCAAAACATATGAAACTGCTACTTCAATTGTACGTGGCATTGAAGCCATGCATATGATAAAAAAAGGGCAAGTTCACCAAGTGGTGAAGTCTGCCCAAAATCGAAAAGAATTCATTCATAAACTGTTTGGCATTGCATCATAATCCGTAAGTTAGCAGGAAATTCATGTCCTATGTTTTTTTGAAATCATCTTTGCACCAGAACCATTTGTCTTAATGGTAAACGCATTTTGGCGTCCTGACATCCTTATCACCTACGTTGTTAGGATTTAACGGCTTTTTTCTCTGCTGCTTGCTTCTTCTGAACGTAACCAATACTACGAATCTCTAAACCAAATAAATTTAAGTGACGGCTATCTTGGGGAACCTTATGGTACTTATCCGTACGTTCTTCTCCAATTTTTTCACGCATACTATTCATAATAGGGACTTCTAAAGTAGGAGCTACCCCGCCACAGTACACATATTTACGCACTTTGTTCGCTGATGGTGGTGCGACATCATTTAATTTAGCCAATAAAATCTCCACATATTCTCGAAGAGAAGACTTGATTGTATTTGTTAAATCAATGGATTCACCTGTATTTTCGTTTTTTAATACAAACTTTTGCTTGCTGTAGTTATCAAGAATAAATTGATCAAAGGCACGTAAGTCTGTAAACAGTTCTAGAAATTTCTCTTTACGCAATTTATCAATATGCGCTAAATAAGGAATTCCTTCAATGCTTTGGAATGATTCACGACTATTGGCAGCTTTCAACCCTTCGGGTAGAATAACCACATCAATGGAACCACCACCAATGTCCACCATAACCGTTTCACATTCTACATACTCATTCGCATCTTCACGATCTTCAAGAGTTAATTCTTTTTTTAACGCAAAACGTGCACTTTCTCCCTCTTTTAAGCATGCACTTTCTTCTACTACTACCTTTAACGTCTTTTCAAAACCAGGCGTATGGACGGTAAACGTATGGTCGCCTAAGAAGCGATTAGCCATCGCTTTTTGAGCCGCCCCAAATGTGCTCTCTTTCTTAAGGAGCCAGATTGGTAACATCGTAGAAAAATAGTCAATTTCAATTGTGTTGTCTTTTTTATCTTTCGCATGTAACGCATGGTAATACGAAATCGCAGCTAAAAAGGTGATGTATGGAATATGACTTGTAATTTTATTATGTAATTTATTAATGTGATTGTTGGCAAGCAGTTGACTTGCTGCAATGTCACCGACTAAGAAATAGCGTTCTTTCTCTTCTCCCTGAATAGTTGTGGAAAGTAAAATACGCTTCTTAAATTCTTCTGGAGCTGTAACCGCATCTGTAAAAAAAGAATCTGCAGCTTCTTTTTGCAGTTCAACTACATTCGTTGGAAAATCAAATAGATATCCATCCATGATGTTCATATCAACAGAGTTTCCGCAATCTTTATTAAAACGTGAAATTTTCATTTCTACACACCTCATCTTTTAAGTTGAACTTATATTCAACTCGTTGTACTTGATGTAGGATAAATATTCAAGATGTGAGAACGATTTAATTATCTACAAAAACTTACATCTATCAACAATTATCGGAATTAAATAGAACTTATATTCGCATACGACGTTCCACCAATATCTTACTAAAAATTAGCAACACAAATGAATTATTAGTATATGGTGCTCAACAAGCAATTGACTAAATGAAATATGAAATCGCTAGTGAGTTTGGTGTTAACCTAGGTCCTGATGCAACTGCTCGTGCAAACGGATCTGTAGGTGGCGAAATTACAAAGCGTCTTGTACAAATGGCTGAGCAACAACTTGGCGGCGGACGTTTCTAAGACAATTGTAGAATCGTGGCTAAAGGAAGAATGACGTCCATTCTTCTTTTTTTCTATGATTTAAATAAAAAGAAACACGTGCATAGCATAAAGAAGCCCCCATCAACGTTGATGGGGGCTTCTATCATTAAAACATAACTATTTTTCCCTTGTGAGGCCTTATCGCTATGTATATCGGTTCATAAGCCCTTCGAGTAGATAAGTAAAAGCCACTTGTAGACTACAAGTGGCTTTTTGCTACGTTGAATACATTAGATCATTCACGTATCATTCCCAACGCTATTATAGCATAACTTATCTATCTGTTTAATATACTCTATATTATCGTATTACTCTTCCTACTTCTTCTATACTTAATCCAGTAAATTTTGCAATATCATCTAAAGGCATACCATTCTCATACATGCTACGAATCAATTGGATTTTCCCTTCTTCTAGTCCTTCTTCACGAGCATGGGCTAATTTAGCTTGCTCATCAAGCAATAGTTTTTCACGCGCTTCATATGCGCTTCGGAAAGAAGAATCGTGACTCATATTTTCCCATTTATCCATCGCTTTTTGTAAAATTGGATCTTGATTCATGGCAATCTCCTCCAATGTTTGTGTTAAATGTTCATCTTCATGAGCCGGTAATAATAATATCCAACGAACAAATGCATTTTCCCACGGGTTGACTTTTTCTTCACGCCACTGTTTCATAAGCTTTGGAATTTCCACAAAATGAATTTCAATATCATCACTTAAAACACGTTGCTTGGTTGTATCCCACAACTGGCCTGTCGTCTGAAATTCTTCATCTGAAGAAAATAAAATGAAATCCAATAAATTAATGGTGATGGTTTTTCGTAAGGCGCGATAAGGCATCCCCTCTTGCATTTGTGAAGTATATAATTTGCTCCAATAATATAGAGAGCGTTTCACCATATCATGCGTATTACGAAGTTGGATTTCAATATTCACTTGTGTGCCATTATTGAGTGTCGCTAGTAAATCTAAGATCGATAACTTGTCATCTTCGTAAGCCTTGTGGAGATGTGGGTCTTCTAATTGGAGAGATGTAATGGGTGCTTCTAACGATTTTTCTAAAACGGCGTTTAGAAAGCCCGTTAAGATATCCTCACTGCCTTTGGTACCGAATAACTGTTTAAAAGCGAAATCAATTCGTAAATTTACTAATTTTGTGGACATAGATTCGTCTTCCTATCTTTCTTATTTCTTACTCTTATTTTATAAGATAGCCCAATAGGTTTGCAAATGTGCACAGTAAAATAATTTATTTTTCATTACAATCTAAATTCATTAAAAGAGTCTTGAACCGATTTCTAATACACTTGCAAAAGAAGAGAAAATTCAATTCGTAGGATCTAGTACCTTTGAGGTTTGTAAATGTGCAGAACGTACAGGGCATACCATAAAAATAGATGAAGATACAACACTTTCTTCTTCAAAGATTCCTACCTTTAGACCTAGGAAAGAACCAAAAGAAGCTGCTTATTTTCCCATAAAAAGCTCTACGATAGAATACGTAGAGCTTTTTTGCTGAACTGTTTAATTGGTATCTAAATCATTATAGAAATATTTATTTTACAATAAGAACTGGGCAATCAACAGAATGTATGACTGTACGACTCACACTTCCTAAGAACGTTCCTTTTATTAACCCTTTTCCCATACTTCCCATTACAATTAAATCATATGGAGTTTCTTTTACATGCGATGTGATTTGTCTAGAAGGATCTCCTTCTAATGTATGAGTTTCATAAGGAATCCCTGCCTCAAGAAGAAGTCCATTAGCTGTAGATAGAATTTTATGATTCTCTTCCTCAATTAACTGGTCTATTTCTACGTTATAAACAGGTTGCTGTAAGTCTATAGGTTCATCATTAATATGTAGAATGACTATCTTTTTAGCACCTGCTATTTTAGCTATTTTGGCTGCATGTTGGAGAGCATGAATAGAAGGTTTAGAACCATCAAATGCTACTAGAATCTTGTTATACATAGCAATTGTCACCTCATTAGTATATATTTTATTATCGCATGAATTATAAAAATAAAAGCTTATTTATTAAATTCCCTTAAGGAAGACTTCCATAAACATTGTAAAAAGGTCTGTATCAAAATAGATATAGACCTTTTTCACATGAGATTTCACGTAATGAGTGTCCTTATAATTTCCTTTTACTAAGCAGGTAAATATACCTTCGTTACAGGCAATGTTTTAGGTTAACTTACTACTAAGTCTTCCAAACCTCATCAGCCCCCATATTTTATACGACATTTAGCAGCTAATCTTCTACACCTTCATCCTTTATATAACCAGTGAAGCATCTTTTTATCTTTATTCAGATTTAAAGAATTCTTCCTGACAGAGGTGGTTTTTGCTCTCTATTTCGGCCAAATTTCTCCTTTTCATCAACAAGTACTAAAATTTTTCCTTCTTTGACTGAGTTACCATAGTATTCAGCTTCCTCTTTAGGAATACCTATTCCAACAAGAGCACCTGCTAAACCTCCTACTCCTGCACCCGTTACAGCGCCAGTTAACACAGCTGCAATTGGTCCTGCAGCAACAATTGGTCCTATTCCTGGGATAGCAAGTGCGCCAGCACCTGCTAATAAACCTGTTAGCCCTCCAAGTGCTCCACCAGTTAGTGCACCTGTTGTAATTCCGTCAACAACTTCGGTATCCGTTTCTTCTGTTACTATATCTACCTCTCTACTATCTCTCCCAAGGATGGAGATGTCACGTGTAGCGTATCCCTGTGTTTTCAGGTCCTCTACAGCTGCAATGGCTTCTTGCTCTGACTTATATACTCCTACAACTCTCTTTGCAGTTCGTTCCATTTTTATCTCCTCCTAAATAAAGAATCACATCTTCGAATAAGATAAAAGGGCAGTGAAAGGATTATTCCTCAATCAGTAAATACTACTTTCTATCTTTTTTTCGTATATATAGCAACGTTCATTTAATTAGATTTATGAATTTTAAATAGGTGTTAAAAACTAGTCTAATGCATTTTCTACAGTGTCTATTTGATGATTCATATCTGTTTTCTTATCTTTCCGATGATCAATACGTATATTTGTGATAATTCGATTAGGCCCACTTGAAATTGCCTCTTGATGTATATCTTTTGCTACTTGCCATAACTGTTCAAGATCTCCTTCTATTATAGTAGAGGTGGGTGTTACATCATAATGTAAATCCTTTCCCTTAACCTTACGTACAGCATTAATTACTTCTGAACTAAAGCTTGTTGAATCCGTTCCAACAGGTATAATACTTATATCTAATAAAGGCATAGTATCTACTCCTTCCTCATAAATATGTGCTTTTAATTGGAAAAGAAACTACTTATATAAAGTCTCCTGACTTTTATTTATTAGGCTCAGCAGGAAGTGAGATGTCCTCAAGAGCTTTCCCTGCTTTTTTATTTGAAGCATTACTTACTGCTAAATCACCCAGAGAAACCATTCCAAGGAGTTTTCCATCTTCTACAATGGGAAGTCTGCGTATTTGGTACTGAGACATGATTTCTGCGGCTTGCTCTACAGACATGTGTTTTGTACTGGTAATGACGTCTGTAGTTATCATTTCAGATATTTGTGTATTTGCATTAAAATTATTGGCTAATCCATTAACAACTAAATCACGATCCGTTATCAATCCTATTAGCTTATCGCCTTCACAAATTGGAATAATCCCTACATCTAGATTCTTCATCATAGTAGCTACCTCACCACAAGAACTTTTAAGGTTACAGCTCTCAACATTTGAGGTCATTACTTCTGTTATATTCATAACAATTCCTCCTTTATTTAATAGCTGTCTTATTTCATTTCATTCCCGTACATCATCTTCCAAAACGTAATCCTGAGTTTTAATCCCTACAGCTTTAGATTTTAAGGGGAAGAAAGTAACTTAATAGATGACCTGGCACATAGAGTAGAAGAATTTGCAACAAGATTTATGAATTTTATTATTGAGTATAAAAATGATTTTTTTCTTAAAAATGGGTACATATTATGTAACTATAAAAGGAGGTTGTTTTATGAAAAATGTGAGAGTAGTAGAAAACGGAGTTCAAGCAAAAGAAGTAATTGAACAATTTCTAAATCGAGGATACACAAAAGAAGAAGTATATTTACTAGCTCATGATAAAAATCGTTCTAAAGACTTAACGGAAGCATTAGAGACGAACGATGTCGGTGTTTCAGAACAAGGAGCATTTGATTTAATAGCCAACGTTTTCCGATCTCGTGGAGATGAATTACGTTCTAAAATCCACTCTTTAGGGTTATCAGATGTAGAAGCTCAGCAATATGAGAGGGAATTAGATCAAGGACGTGTCCTAGTAATTGCAACAAAAGCAGGTTAATGCCAAAAATATAAAAGAGGACCTATTAATTAGGTTCTCTTTCATTAACGTTTGATTACATTCCTTTTAATAAGATTAGATTATGACCATCGCTTTCACATACTGTATGGTTAAATCATTTTATTTGTGATATTTGTTATCGGCTTTTACAAGAATAGGGAATTAATTTTCAGGTACATATTGAAAGAAAGGATGTAGGATGATGAATAATATTGAAGAGAAGGAATATGAAATTACTAATCTAACAGAGCAAGATGAAGTGAACAAAAATTTAATAAAAGTTTCAGAGTCACTTATAGCTATGCTAAAGCAACTTAAAGAAGACCCTGAGAATCCAGAAGCTTTAACTGTAATTGCGGACCTGGAAGGCCAAAGAGAACAATTAAAAGCTAAATCAAAAAAATTATCTGAAGAACTCGCTCAGATGTAAAAATTTATATTAGGAGCTATTTGTTATATGTTAAATGGATGATGCTATATTCGAAGTACCTGGGTTAGGGGCTTAGTCTTTTGCTAAAAATTTTAGAAAATACGCATAAACACTTACCTTCGGATCTAGAAGATACCGCGCTTTATACACTGCTAATTTCATCTCAGCTTTGAGAAGTTTGAGGTTGACGCAGTAGGTCTATCTCGTCTGAAAATCTTATTTTCTCTGCCAATAATACTGACGATAGAGTTTACCTACAGATAATTCTTACTGCTTTTTTTTACTTCGCTTCATTTATATCTGTATCTCTTTCTCAAAAGAAAATAAATAAAAAAATCTGTTACAAGAATGTTCGTAGGAAAATATAAAATACCTTTGTGAACAGAAAACAATTTAGCCAATCTAATAAGGCCTTTCAATTTTATATTTAGTTAAATAATTTATAAGGTGTCTTTCCCTAAACCCCTTTCACCCTTTATTGTAAAGGAAAACATATAGTCCGGATCCTAACATGACAATAAGAGTTAATTCTAAATTATTATGTTGGGTAGATAAGACTTCTCTTCCCCTCTCTTCCATTCGGTGAAAAATATAAGTGACTAGTCCAATACCCAACATATAAAAAAAGAGTACATACTCTATAATCATCTACTCATCACCTACTGCGAGATTATTTAGTCTTACTTTGTGATTTTATGTAATTTTAAAGGAAGTTTTGTAGAAAGTATTTCATTAATCAAAAAAGGATACCATAATATACCTAACGTTAGTTTTATAGAGAATTATTACGGTGGATAATGAATACATTCTTTTGTGTTTTAGAATCAAGTCGCTGGAGAGAAGAATGTAATAATTGTGAAAAGGAACTACTTAAAAATGAAATTCATAGGGATATTTTTTATTATGGATTGAGGCGATAAACGTTGACTTTAAAGTGAATAGATGGGATATATACACACTTGACTAGTCGAATTTACGTATTTATTACATCAATTTTACTTCGTTTTTATTTTCTTGTAACTGGCGGGTTTTATAATTAATTAGAATAGTTCGACAAGCATACAAAAGACCACTCTAAAATTAGGCGGTGAGATAATGAGTAAACAAATCTACTACGATATACAATGTAAAAAAAACTTGATTATAGATTCGTTAATTCATTTAGGAATTTATAAAAAAGGAAACAAACAGCTTTATGAATTAACCTTGCAGGAGTTAGAAAAAGAGTACCGAATAGTTAATTCGGCAATCCATGATCTGTCTTTCTAGGTTTTTACTAACTGCAATTCATTTGTTAAAAGGAGGGTTAATCTATGTTTTTGAAAAAGCTAATCAAAAAAGGATCAGTTACGGTTAATTATTATGAAAATGGGTCACTACAAACCTGTAAAGGTCATGTTTATAATCTTAATCTCCATGAACAGACACTGTCTTTAAGAGATGAAAAACAAAATATTTTTTTTATTCGCTTATCTGGTATTGAAGATATTTATTGATCTCCTTTGTTTGATTTTAATTTAGTAAAGAGTTTTCTCTATTTTTTATGGTCACTTTGTACGTGTGAAAAGTTACTAGCTAGGAAACTGTAAAGATAAAAAAATGAAGTGAAAAAGGAAGAGGAATGATGGAGGAAAACAAACAAATATGGTCTGATTTTATCCGGAAGGACCGATTTGAACTGCATTCGTACCTTACTTATTTATTTAATCAATGTCATGATGATAGTCCAAGGCAGTTAGAAGATGAAAATATAGAAGAATAAATCTATTGATAAAGCGAATTGAAAGGATAAAAAAATGAATATGAAAATAATGTAGACGACCTCACGATTCTAATCCGAATGAATAGGTCGTCTATTGCTGTTATAAACCTTTTTCAATATATAGTAGATGCATCAATTATGTTTATGGTCTTATACAAGTAAGCTTATCTGAAATTGAGTTTTTACCCGTATAAAGCTTTGAAGGAGGAAGAGCTTGTGAATACACCTGCTAATGAGTTGTATGAATTTGGAATAATTTTAAGAAGGAAGCTATTGAATAATACTCTTTATGCTTATTATTTAATTGATGCAATGAGAAGAGAAAATCATTTTGATTTTTTATATTATTTTTTGACAGCAACTGTAGATAGCCAAACACCCATACCCGAATATGTCTCCAATGTCTTTTTGAAAATTCTTAGCGATAAAGAAAAGTTGAGTGATCTTACTCCATTTATTATGGGGCTGGTTGAAAGATAAATAGAATCAAAGATATATAGGATTCCTCAGACATTTAAATCCCTTTATTAAATGCAGTTATTTTTTGTATGTTTATAGCTTAATAAAATTCGAGATATACACCCGAATCATATGAATTAAACCCTCACTGAAATTCCTTTCAAGCTACCTGTAATAGTTGCTATGCGAACTGGAAATGAAGAGGGTGTACAATATAACTATATAAGTGAACAAACTAAAGGAGGCTATGTATCTTGAGAGCAACAAGCATTAAGTATTATGAATTTGGAGAACCTCAACAAGTTCTACAAATAGAAAATACACACGTGAAAGATCCTGGGGTTGGTGAAGTGCTAGTGCGAATGAAAACTCGACCAATCAATCCATCTGATTTAATTCCTATTAGAGGGTCCTATTCAAATCGAATTTCTTTACCTGCCATTCCAGGGTATGAGGGAGTTGGTACCGTAGAAGAAGTAGGTCCATCTGTTTCTAAATGGTTTCTTGGCAAACGAGTATTACCATTACGAGGTGAAGGTACATGGCAAGAATTTGTCAAAACGTCAGCTGAATTAGCCATTATAGTTCCAGATTATCTAGAAGATTACATAGCAGCACAGCTTTATATCAACCCTATCACAGCATGGGTGATTTGTAAGGAAGTATTAGCGTTAGAACCAGGAGATGACCTAATTGTAAATGCCTGTGGTTCTTCTATTGGTCGCATTTTCGCTCAATTATCCCGTATTTTAGGATTTCGTTTGATTGCAGTAACACGAAATAATACCTACACAGAGGAATTAACTCAACTTGGTGCTTCATATGTAATTAATACAGAGATGACTCCACTCTACCGTACGGTTATGGAATTGACGAATGGTCGTGGAGCTAAAGCAGCAATTGACTCTATTGGTGGACCATCTGGTACAAACTTAGCCTCCTGTGTCAGCCCAAATGGAATATTTTTGACTATAGGTCTTTTATCGGGAATATCTGTCAATTGGGCAGAAATTATGAATAACAATAAAATAAATACAAATATATTTCATTTACGTCATTGGAATCAAAAAGTCTCTACACGTAAATGGCACGAAACATTTTATCAGCTTATACAATTTATTCATGAGAAACAGTTAACATTAGCAAAACCCAAAGTTCAATACCATCTTTCAGATGTAAAAAAAGCTCTTAATACTAAAATTAAAGGCAAAATACTTTTAACTAGTTAAAAGTGAGGAATACTCGTTATAAAATGTAGACTAATAATATTAAGTTGGTTCTTTTAAAAAGCCAAAGAATATTTATATCCTTTGGCTTTTCAGTATGTTTTTTATTTATTTTTGAATGGATAAGCAAACTTACTCCAATAGCTAAATAGCATCTAACGAATCACGACTTGGTTCATAAAATTGTATGTAATATCTAGTTTTTTCTTATAGAGATAATTCCCTTTTTAATCATATGTACGTACAGTTCTTCGTTTGGCACTTCGAAAGAACTTTAATCAAAGTATCGGACCAATCGATTTTTACCAGAGCAGTAGTTAAAGTGATCAATACTTTTTGAAGATTGCCTATAAAGAAGAATATGTTCACTTTATTTTTAATCATTCCCCATAACAATAAACGACCCTATGTATCGTAAACAAAGTTACTAAGGTCGCTTATGCTATACTCTGATTTATTATTTTTTTATCTTTTTTTCTATAACAAAACATTTGGCTTTTCATTAAGCTTCTGACGGAATTTCGCTCTCATGATTAAGTTGATTGAATAAATAAGTAAGGTAAGAATCTAATTCGAATTGATTATCTTCAACAAAACCATCTAACACAGACTTACTTTCTTCTCTCATCTTTAGTCCCTCCAATTTATGTTTTTTAATTTATTTTGCGTGATGACCATGATTCTTTTTTTGGCCCATTTTTCGTAAAATAAAACTTACAATTAGTACTAAAATGATAGATCCAATAATGGCTGGGATGATTGCAAAGCCACCAACGACTGGTCCCCAACTTCCCAAGATCAGACTACCTAACCAAGAGCCAATAAAACCTGCGATAATATTACCGATAATACCTCCAGGAACATCACGTCCCGTAAGTAAACCAGCGAGCCAACCAATAATTCCACCTACGATTAGCATCCATAGAATTTCCATACATCATTCTCTCCTTTTAAAATAGTTAGTTGACTTTACCCTCGACTAAAACTCATTAATCCTGTTATTTTTTTCCTTATAAAATAGGATTATGTAGCTATATTCACGCTCTGTTTTATTCTTTTGGACATATCCCAATATTCTCGTCCATTCCAGGGAAAGAACAAACCACTTGGACAACCCCTAGCATATAAAAGACAAGCATGTCTTACATCACCATCTACTGATCCCCTACTATAGTAAGTATTCTCTTTTATTTTTTGACTGGACAGGCAAGCTTACTGCAGTAGCTACATAGTATCTAAAG
>Ga0268252_1001712_pt1 | contig 11979 bp, 12 predicted proteins | sample AgamicMgSfrz_FD_200244 | JGI IMG/M metagenome (GOLD analysis project Ga0268252, IMG submission 200244) | Agave microbial communities from Guanajuato, Mexico - Mg.Sf.rz (v2) (version 3) | ecosystem: Host-associated > Plants > Phyllosphere > Phylloplane/Leaf | place: Guanajuato, Mexico | collected... | reverse complement strand
AAAAGAATTTGTTTAAATCATCAGCTGTAGAAATCATATCTCCGGCCGAGCTCCCCATACTTGGATTATAATAAGTAACATCTTTTGGCTCACTTGCTCCGTCTAATTGGATATATCCACGGGCATGTTTGGTTCCTGGAATCACGCTTGAATTTCCGGGTAAGAATGTATTCGATAATTCAAGTGGTTCAATAATTCGATTTTCAATCTCTTCCGCATAGCTGTTCCCAGTTATTTTTTCAATAAGGATCCCTAGTAATACGTACCCTGTATTTGAATACGACCAACTCTTTCCTGGAGCAAAATCTGGAGGCATGGATATTCCCATCTTTACTAATCCTTCAGCAGTATAAGATTTTTTTGTATCCATCATATTTAAATCCTTTGACCTTGTGTAATTAGCGATACCACTTGTGTGGTTCAATAATTGCCGGATAGTAATCTGTTTATCATCATATCCATTTCCTTGAATGACACCAGGCAACCATTTTTCAATAGAATCGTCTAGATTTAGGCGGTTTTCTCCTGCTAATTGAAGTACAACTGTTGCAGTGAACGTCTTTGTCACGCTGCCAATTCGAAAACGAAAATCTGTTTTCATTGGTTTCTTGTTACTCAGATCAGCTACACCAGCCGCATAACTCCATGTCTTTCCACCCTCAGAAGTTTTAGCAAGTATCCCTGGATATCCAAGTTTCAATGTATTCCGCATTGCCTCTTTGACGGAATTTCGATCTCTTTGGTGGCTTGTTTGTAACGAACTAGATACATTTTGAATGGACTCCGCTTTTACACTTGAGATTGGATTTGTATAAAACAAGGAACCCCCAGTTATTAAAAAGGCTAAACCTGTACATGTAATTTGACAGTGCTTTTTCATCAAGATATTCTTCTCCCCTATTCATATTGTATAAATGGTTTTTTACTGTTTTCAAACTAATCACATAGCTTTCATCTTAACTAATGACAAAAGGGCGATATTGAATTTGTAATCATTCTTATACCCACTATTTCACAAACGACTTTCTGACCTAAAAAATACCCTATCTTTTTTTCAGATGTATGTTAACTTTTGTAATTATTCTTTCATACAAGTCTTATTAATTGATTTGTTTTCTTATATAAATATACGGTATTCATTCCTCCTCTCACTCTTCTTTACATTTTAATCATACACAATGAAAATCTCTTTTTTCTTACCTCTTCCTTACAAATTTCTTACGTTCAAAATCGCTTCTATTCCTCATGAATAATAAACTTTTAAACTCTTTCTAATATTCGAAACCACTATTTGTAATCCAATCCATATTTTATTGATACCAATGCAGTTACAGGTATGATAAAATTCATTTGAAACATTGCTTTTGGGAATGCAATTGCTATTATAATTGCAATTTATTTTCTACAAACTGGATTGGGTCTCAACCCAACTTGCGGTTTTATTCCGCAGTCCTTAACAAATTGTTAAGGACCTTTTTTGTTTATCCTTTAGTTGCGTAAAAATTCACAAGCAAATTATTAAAATGGACATCCATACTAGTCTAATTACTTTTGTTAACTGCATTCTATCAGTCTGAGCAGCAAATTGAGTTACTTCCGCTCTCGTTATAACTTCTTGGAGATTATATTTTCCTGTTGCATCACCTATAACAATATCTGTTTTTTATTATATCGATATTAGGGATAGTTCAGTGATTTTGTGAATTATAAAATATTAATTTTCCGATAAATACATTGTCTTTTTTAATACTATCACACAGGAATTGTCCCCTAGTTTTTGCTAGGACTTTTCTATACATATTAATAATTGCATCAAGATTATAAGCACGTTATATTAGTCACCTAATTACATATAAAGAGGTGCAGAAAATGAATAAGACAGAATTAACAAAAGTAGTAGCAGAAAAATCAGAACTTACACAAAAAGATGCAGCTGCAGCGACACAAGCTGTGTTAGATGCGATAACAAATGCGCTAGCTAATCAAGAGAAAGTACAGATCCTTGGATTTGGTACATTTGAAGTGCGTGAAAGATCTGCACGTACAGGACGTAACCCACAGACAGGTAAAGAGATGCAAATCGCTGCTTCAAAGGCACCTGCTTTTAAAGCTGGAAAAGAACTAAAGGAGGCAGTGAAATAATTATATATAGTGAAACAGGATCTGATATATGGATATCAGATCCTGTTTCTTGTTTAATCAATTCTATTTTGTACGTTTAATTATTATTTATCTATTAATCATTTCACGGTGAGAATTAATAATAAATTCTGCTGCATATCCTCTGCACACGTGGTTTAGAGCATACATTTTTTATATTTTGGTGCAAAATGAAAAGTTTCCTCTAATTCAATATTCTCTTTTTTACTTTTAAATTAAAATATTACAAAGTAACCCTCATTAAACTGCAATTATAAATGTAGGGTTCTACTTACATTTGTTATTTATATAAATAATCTGATTTATTAACTTATCTATATCTTGACTTAAACTTAGCACCTGCTGATGTCTAAATCCATATTTATCTACTAGTTTAATTAATTCTACTTTCTTGTCTTCAATTAATTTTTGTAAGTTTCTCATCTCCATATCTATTAGAACTCCTTTTTACGATTTAGCAGTTAAATTATAGTATAGATATAAAAATAAAGAAACTGGAATTTTTGGAAATCGAAAGAAAGAAATTCAGACGTGTCTACAATACAATACAATAAAATTATATATATGCATAAATGCATTTAAATTCTTCCATGATAATGTTATAATAGAATTAACCAAGAAGCATCCAACAAATTATGATTAATCACTACATTTTCTTTCAGAACTAGTCAACATATAAAAAGACACTATGTATATTATAGTGTCTTTTTATATACTCTATAATATTAATTAAACATAAATATGTTTATGCAAATTAAATTACTAAAAAACTTTAACAAGGGGTTGTACCACATGCCCTATGTAGCTAAGAAAAGAAAAATACACAAAAGGATATATCTTACCATATATGATGGAAACGACATATCCTTTTGTTAAAACCCTACTCTTATCAATTTCTGCTATCAATAAGTTTTAATTAAACTTAATACCACACTCTAATCGATCACTGTTATCCTTAGGATTTAATGTAATTGGCTTTACAATGTACTCCATTATATTCACCTCCTTTCACTGAAAGTATATTTCAACTCTCTTATTAACTAGATTGTTTAATAACCTCAGTTTCCGGTACTTTTTGTTTATCAATAGGATTTTTTATGTAATATCTATATAATCTATCTTTGATATTATATTTTAATTGATCACATTCAAAATCTTGTTTTTCTAAACTCAGTTCAGGGCATCTTCCTTTACATAGAGGCATAATATTGCAAGTTTTGCATTTGTTTGGCAATTCCCAATTCATCCATTTTGTTAAGGTTTGTAACGAAGTAATGCCTTCTGCTAAATTCCCTACTCTTAATTTTTTATTTCCAACTTCATGCCAGCATTTAAATAAATCACCGTAGGCATCCACAACAAAAGAGTTATTATCTACAGCTTGACAAACCCAACCACCACGATTTTTAGGATAAAGATTTCCCATATTGAAGCCAATCTTATCCGCGTATTCAATCAAATCTGTCTCCCATTTTGCAAACTCCCTTGTTACTAGACAGGATTCACTAATCGATTGACAAACGTCATTGTATGCCCCTACTGGAGCAAAATACACGGAAACTTTGTTGTTTAATCCTTGATTCATTAGAATAGGAAAAAGCTTATAAACATCTGCAACGTTTTCTTTTGAAACATTTACACGAATTCCGACTTGTATAATATCTTGTATTTCTTTAATATTATTTAAAATTTTATTGAAAGAACCTTGCTTATTTCTTAATATTCTAGTCATATCATGCGTCTCTGGGCCACCATCCAATGTGATTTGTACATATTTAACGTTATTCTCTTGAACCAAATGTTCTGCAATTTTTCTATTAAGTAAATATCCATTTGAAACCATTTTAGCTCTAAATTGAATATTTTTATCTTTACATATTGCTAATATATACTTTGACATTCTATCTATAAGATCTTTTTTTAATAATGGTTCGCCACCATACCAAGTAACGGAAAATTCAGTCTTATTTTGTAAGTTATTTTGAATGAAATTTTTCAAATCTTCTTCTTTTTGTCCCTCAATATATTCATCTACATGATTCTCATAACAATATGGACATCGAAAATTACATTGTAATGTAGTTGCTATAGTTAAACCTAAATACTCACTTCCAAAACGGCTTTTATTAGTTAAATAATGATAAACCCCGTATTCATCTAAAGAATTTTCTACTATAAAACCAGCCCTAGTCAATTCTTCTAAATGTAAATTAGGAATCTCATTATATTTTTTTCGGCTAATTTTTTTTATAGTATCCGTATACTCATCAGAAATTTTAACAAACGCCCCTGTATGGCTATTGTATAGAAAATTAATATTATCTCTTTTGAAAGGTACATTAAATTGTGATACCTTATACAAAATAATTCCTCCATTCTATTCCTATCCATATTACTAAAATGATGCAATTACTTATGTCCTGTAATATTAATTAATTGTTAAAATCTATTTTTCACTAATAACTTAACACAGGTATAGTAGCAAATGAATTGAGAATATATATACTGAATGTTTAGTATAGATATATAAACCTATTATGATAGTGTAAATATTGCATTTCTATCGGATTATATTGCAAATTTTTAAAAAACTTGTTGTTTGAATTTTTCATTCTAATTGCTTTATTAGTGGACAGACTACTCCAAATAAGTATTTACGGATTGCTCTTTCTTCTACAAACTCATTAGATGAATTAGAAATGGCATTAAAAATATTAAAACAATATCTCTATTAACGAGATACTGTACAATTATTTGAGATATGTAATGTAAACAACGTATGTATCCATCTACGTATTTCCAACTAGCGCAAATGGTATTTTTGTTAGTTCGGTTACTCGACTGCCCTACTTTACACCTGATTTTTTGATCTGTATTATAGAAGCTAAAACACCAGAATCCAACCTTGTCGTATCACTAACTACCGTTAGCTTTGTTTATCATAGCCTAATTTGCGCAAGAAACAGACACGAAAATATTTTCGTTTTTTAGAAAGGCATTATGTATGTTTCTTGAAACTAAATTTTAATATATAGAATAACAGATTTAAATGTGCTAGAATGAAGGAGATATGAAAAATTGCTAATATATTTCCAATTGTAAAAGTAGTGTTAGTAAAATTATATTAGTTCAAATCAAAGAAAAAGACACCTATACAATATAGATGTCTTTTTCTTTAATTTTATGTATTAAGAGGAATGGTCTTACTTAACTAATTGCTGTTGGATTTCCTTAATTAACAGTTTAGCACCTTCAGGACTAAGAACGATTTGAGCATTTGCTAATGATATATTTTTTTCTGAAATATCACCAGTTATTGCACAAGCATTATAAGATTTATATTTTTGTAAAATGATCTTTTCATCTTCTACAAATATTTCTATAGGATCTTTTTCTACAATTCCTAATGTTCTTCTTAACTCTTTCGGAAGAACAATTCGCCCTAATTCATCTACTCTTCGTGTAACACCTGTTGCTTTCATCTTATTCACCCTTTTTATTTTTTATAAATTTTCATATTTCTAGCTATTAACCTCCTATGAACAAGCAGATTAAATTATGTTTGCTTGGTATCATCTGCATTTAATAGTACAATTATATATCTAAAAAGGGTTTACTAGTAGTAATTTGAATGATTATATTGAAAGTAGCCTTTATGTAGAAATAAGTAGATTATCTAGATTAGGTAATTTTTGTTGTATAAAATCAAACTGTAAAAATATAAATTGTGTGATGAACACATTTTTCTTTCTTACTACCATACAGAAATTGTCCCCCTAGCTCTTGCTAGGGGTTTTTCTATGTATATTATTAATTGCATCATAAAAATACACACGTTGTAATAGTTACCTAATTACAAATGAAGATGTGCTAAAAATGAATTAGACAGAATTAACAAAAGTAGTAGCGGAAAAAATAGAACTTACACAAAAAGAGGTAGTTACAGCAACACAGGCTGTATTAGATACGATAATAAATGCGTTAGCTAATAAAGAAAAAGTACAGATACTAGGATTCGGTACATTTGAAGTGTGTGAAAGATCTGCACGTGCAGGACGTAACCCATAAACAGGTGAAGAAATGCAAATCGCTGCTTCAAAAGAACCTACATTTGAATCTGGAAAAGAATTAAATGAGACAGTGAAATAAATGCACATAGTGAAAAGGATTTGATATTTTTATCACCCTTTTTTAATAGCATTTTTGTTCATAAAACAAAAATGTATCAACCAAAACATATATTAGATGATACCCCTTCGTTTATAGACATATTATTTCTTAGTACACATTATGCAAAATTTATAGAAATAATTTAGATTTTCAAATAATGTAACCAACTTGTGTCACGATAAACATTTTCTATCAAAAAAAACTGCATAAATGCAAGTCAAATATAAATTATGGACTTTCTCTATATAAAGTCACAGAAAAAATTTCATATCAATTATGCGTCTATGCGTCTGGTGACGGAAATCTTGCAGCTTCAAAATGCGTACTATTTTCTACATTAGAAATAACTCCAGCTACACTACTTTGTGCAAAAATCTCAACTATATCCCCTGCATTTAACTGAATGATTGATGAAACAGCAACAACATTAGCAAAGTTTATTGGACCAAAAAAATCATTATCTATTGCAATTGCCGGATTTCCATTAACTCGAATTTCTATCCGCGCTCTATAGTTTGTGTTTAGATTATTGGGAATGAACGCAATAGTCCCAATAACAGAATAAACACCTCTTGTCTTTGGAATAAAAATTGATGTAGCTGGATTATACTCATTCGCTAAATCAAATTGTTCATTTTGGAATAAGACCTTAACAAATGTATTTGCTGGTAAATTTTGATTAACTGTGCTCACAGCTCTAAAAGCAGATGCTCTTACAAGATTATATTGGTTATCATCAGAACAACAATTTACTTTTACATTAACCCAAGGTTTCTCCTCATGCTTTTTATCACATTTTTCATAACCCTTACTGCTTCTATGACAATCGTGATATTTCTTTTTATAATCCTTACAATGATTACAGTAGTAATAAGACATACTAAATTCCTCCTTTTAATTTATTACTACATGCTATGTAAGATAGATTAGTAAAGTTTGGACAATCTGTTACTAATTTTAATAGAATTAAAATTAGTCCTATCAAAAAGTAGGTCAGTGAAACAATATAACATGTAAAGTAAAAAAACTTCATTTGAACCTATCTATATCAACACCACAAAATGCTAGAATTCCATTTCTGTTACTTTAAAACCAAGTTCATGTTATTCCCAAATCCATAGTTATCAGCTCAATTTTACATTTTCCTCTGATAAAATATATGGTCTTTAACAAACTATTCTGCTTGTAACATTCCTTTAAACATATACTGATTTGTTGTAGCTAAGTCCTTAAATTTATTCACTGCAAAATAATGGTTTGCAAATTGTAATAACATCCTTGTATGTTTATCAGCTAGATTTGTACCAGCTCTAATTCTTCCTAAATCTTCATGTACAACTTCTTAAACTGCTCCTTTAATCTGTTCTAATAGATCGTGATTTTGGTTTTGATGTTCAACAACAATTCTTTCTAATGCATGGCATGGCTTGGTTTGATTCCTTTTTCTTCTGCGTATTCCTTTATATAAGCAACTGTAGTTTCATTTAAATAATAAGTTTTATCTACTATTTTCTTAGACATATTTAAGCTCCTTTAAATATTTTTATTTAATCATCATCCAATTCAACCTCTTCAATAACTCGCAACACACAATTCATAGTTTGTGTATTTTGTTTTATGAGAATTATGCTTTGTTTTTGTAATTTTATATGTTTATCTTGTAAGTCTTTCATATCTTGAAGTACTGCAAGATTACTAATGTATCTATGCAAAAATTCTTGTCTAGAATTTTTTTACCTTTGCTAGTTCGTCAATTCGTTCCACTAAACTAGCATCAAGATCTCGGATTAACACATTCATAGGGTAAAACCTCCAAATTAGTGATTTAAATTGCAAAGAGCATAAGGGTTTTTTGCTATCACCGAAGGTGACAGGTTAGGCAGAGCCTAACAAAAACGTGATATCATGAGAAAGAGAAATTCAATGTAGTTTCAGCGTGGTTTCAATGTATTTCCAATGTAAATCCAATGTAAATCCAATGTAGTTTCAATGTACTTCTTCAAACCTTTATTTTGAATCACAACTCCTTATATAATGGCAAAAAAAATATCAGATAATTTTTTTATACAACCGAAAAATTATCTGATAATTATATTTGTAATGTTTATATCTCTTTTTATCTTTTAAAAAAGTTTAATTTCATTCTGCTAAATTAAACTTTTTCCGCTGATCTTCTAATTTCTTCTGAAGATTTTTCTCTTTTGCTTCTAACTCTTTGGTTTTGTTTTCTAGCTCTAATTTCCCTTTTTATACTGTTCTATTTATAGCTTTCTTTTTTGCTTTTCCGATTCACTTTTTTCTTTTTCATCATCTGTTTGATATACTTTATTTGCTTCAATTCTTTCGATTTCATTTACAATTTTATCTGTTAGTTCATCTTGTAATAGGATTGTTTTCTTTACATTATTTATTTCTATCTTTACAGATTGTAATTCTTCTTCCGTTTCATCTTGTGCGTACTCATTTTCATTTTTTCTTAATAAATCTTTGTTTGTTTTTATTTTTCGATAATCCCCTGTTAAAACAATTTTCTTTTCCTTTAGATTATTATTTTCTGATTTTTGAATGATTCCATTCAACACCTAACATGGCTTATTACCTGATAGATACAGAAACTAATCAAACAGTTGCAACTATTCCAATTAATACGCAACATAAAAAAAGTGGTGAATGGTACTATAAACTATTCAAAATCGATCCAGGTAAATTTATAGTTGTTCCTAAATATTATAGGGTAGATGTAGAAAATAATTCTAAAATTGGGACAAACATTGGATTTGATTTGTATAATAATGTTTACGAACAATAAAAGAACCCGTACCACGTTAACATTAGGATAAAATAGATTTATAATTATTATTTTTTAATACTTAACAAGGGGTACCGCCACATTGCTATCAAGCTAAGCTCATACAACGTCAATTATAGTAAAGGCTCTTTCTTTTTTCTAAAGGCTAGGTGTAGGGAATTGAAAGATTTGCATACGAAATAAACCCTAATGGGTTTCATTTTTTTGATTTAAGCCGCTTGATTATTTTTCCCTGTAGCCAACCTGTAGTTTGTCTGTAAATCAAAAAAGACCGGCAGAGGAATAACCCTGTCGGTCAAAGTGATAAAGCTTGGTTGCTAACATCAGGGGTGCAGACGCCTCATAACAAAATGGCTGAGATAAAACAGATAGGCGAAATATAATACTACGCAAACAGTTACTACCAAGGCAAGTATATTTACAACCTTAACAGTCCTATTTTTGAAAATCTTGAACAATAAAGCATAAATACCAATGCCGATTACCCCTCCAAGCGTATTGTCAAGTACATCAGTAATATCGCTTCTTCCTATTGCGAAAATGAATTGTATAGCTTCAAACGCCAATGTCAAAGCAACAATTGGAAGAACTTTCTTCATAAAAGGCCATTTGCTTTTTAGTATACAAATATATATACCTAAAGGGATAAAAATAAGTATATTACCTCTTATTTCTCTAAAATCAATAGTTCCGCTGTCATCGAAAGACCCCTGAAATGGAATCAGATTGATTACTCGTATCCCGTCTGATATTTCAGAAGAAAAAAACGGTAATTTGAAGAGAATGACGCCTGTCAACAGCAGCATATATATTACAAACAATGCAATTGTAAGTTTATTTCGGTTTTCTGATTTCATTATTTTTCTCCTTGTGTTATTTATGCCTTTGGCAAATCCATCCAAAATAGAACGCCATCCGGAACGTTTTCCAAAGCATATTCAATGTTCATTACTTCCAACGTTTTCCGCACGATGGTCAAGCCTAAACCGTTGCGCCCACTTTTCCGCCCCCGCACTTTATCCATACGGTAGAATGGGTCAAATAACTTAGGCAAAACTGTAGCGTCTATCCTTGCATCAGTGTTTAGTATACAAAGGCGATATTGTATAGCCGCAGGCTCGCTCCATATCCTAATTTCACCGCCTATAGGCGTATTCTGTACTGCGTTCAAAATGATATTGGAAAGTGCCTTTTGAAGCATTTTAGAATCGACAAGGCAGTTTTGTCCGTCAGGAATGTCCATAACAATGCACTGACCGTTTGCTTCAGCTAATATCTGAAAGTCAGGCAGTATGTCAGCCACTAATTGCCTAACTTTCAGTTTTTCAGGATCTTGAGAGATTTTCCCATCGCTCAGGTTGACAATCTCCAGTATCTCGGAAACCACATCGTCCTGCGCCTCCATCATCTTCACGCATTCGCGCAGGTATTTGGGATGATCTTTGTAATCACCTACATTTTCGAGCATACCCTCCAGCAAGATACTTGTTGCCGCGATAGGCGTTTTTAGCTCATGTGAAGCCGCCGAAAAGAAATATCGCTGTGCTTCCTCCATTTCCCTTACCCGCAGGATTTCATTTTCTAACCGGGAAATGGTATCTTTCAACTTATCGTACATAAAGTGAATGTCACGCGACAAATCGCCTAATTCATCCCGGCGTATAGGCAGGCTTTGCGATACATCTTCAAGCCTTGTCATTTTCCCGGCGTCATCCGCCAGTCGCTTAATTGGGTTGGTTATCTGCCGTGCAAAAACATACGCGCACACAAGGCAGAGGGCGAGTATAATGGCAAACGCGACCAATGCCTGCACAATTATTTCATTGTAAAAGGCAGTTAATCCCGGTCTGGTCTGGGCGACGACAGAATAACCGAGGGCTTTATCATTATGCACCACATAGTAAAAGTCACCATTGAAATTATCCGTGGTATCAGCACCCGGCGTAGCGTAAATCACGCCGCGATTATCATCTATAATGCAAAACTCAAATGATTGGTTGTTGTCACGAAACCTTTGCGCTGCTGCGGGAATATCGTTATAATCACTATTTTTTACTCTATTGACCAAAGGCTGATAGGACACTACTATTTGTTCCTTTTCAACTGCTCTGTACAGTGTTAAAAATTGACTTGAAAACAATGCGGCAGTTACGAAAACAATCAACAGCATAGCAACTATCGTATAGGCAAAAGTCTTAACAAATATCCCATTCTTTTTCATGAAGTTTCCTCCAATCGGTAGCCCACTCCGCGTACTGTTTTGATGATATTATCCGGTAGCTTCGCCCGTAGGTTTTTAATGTGAGTATGCACGGTGCTGCCATCACCGTCAAAATCGTAGCCCCACACGCGGGACAAAATAACTTCATGAGATAGTGTTTTTCCGTTTTTTTGCACCAGTAGCATTAAGATTTCAAACTCTTTAAGGGTCAAAAGCAATTCTTCGTCGTCATAAAAAACCTTGAAATCTTCCGGCAAAAGAGTCAGCTTGCCATAGTGAAGTTCCTTTGCCACCGCACCGCTGCGACGGAGCAGCGCCTCCACACGTTTCAGCAATAGCTGAATCTTGAACGGCTTAGTCACATAATCGTCCGCTTCCGCATCAAACGCTCTGATTTGATTCTCATCATCGGAAAGAGCAGTCATCATCAGAACCGGCGTATTATTCAGCTTACGGAACTCCCTTAAAAGCTCATGACCGTTCATTCCCGGCAGCAAGATATCAAGAATGACAAGCTGATAGGTGTTATCATAAAACTTGGTATGCGCTTCATCCCCGTTAAAACAGGCATCCACCTTATATCCCGCTCCAGATAAAAAGACTTTTACTGCATTGCAAA
>Ga0268252_1001701_pt1 | contig 12058 bp, 15 predicted proteins | sample AgamicMgSfrz_FD_200244 | JGI IMG/M metagenome (GOLD analysis project Ga0268252, IMG submission 200244) | Agave microbial communities from Guanajuato, Mexico - Mg.Sf.rz (v2) (version 3) | ecosystem: Host-associated > Plants > Phyllosphere > Phylloplane/Leaf | place: Guanajuato, Mexico | collected... | reverse complement strand
CGTTTTAAATTCAAAAGCTTACTCATATTCACATGTTCCATCATTTCTCACTCCCTTCAGATTCATTTAATTTTGTATAGTTTTTCGTAATATGATGGATATTTAGATTTGGATCATCCGACTCCTCATAATCTACTTCTGAACGAATTTCATTTCCTGTAAATGCACTTGAAGAAATGAGTTTATCAATACTTGTCGCAAGATCAAATATACTCTGATAAGAAACAGCCTTAACCTCAATTTTCCGCCCTAAAAGATATTCACTCATTTCAAAGAATTTAACGTTCGCTTCATCAGATAGCTTTTTTAATAATGGTCGTACTGTGAAAAGCATATAATTTTTCGTTTGCTTTTCTACATCAGCCATTTCTCCATATATCAGAGCTATAGGAATACCAATTGCCATGGCTACTTGATTCAAGAAACCATTTGTTACTTTATTGATTTCTTCCACACTTGGCCCATTTGCAACTCCATTGTATATCTCGTTATAATTAATACCCTTTTGTTGCGGAACGATAGCAATATCCTTATTACCAAAAGCATGATACATATCATCAATAAACTTTTGTAATTTCGCTAGGTTCTCTTCGGTTTTAGAGCCTGTCATTTCCATATCAACTGTTCCACGAACTTGATTTTTCCGTTTTTGAGAGTTTAATATCCTACCAAATAAATCACCATAATCTGCAAATAATCCATCAATAAGTGGGGATAATTTATCATTCCGATACTTTAAATGAATCACTTCACTTTGTTTAAAACTTCTCTTAAACGTATAATCTTTTACCCTTACATCAGTAAAAGTATCTTCAAATACAGCATACTCATTATGTTGAAATCCATCTGCAATAAGTAAATCACCATCATCAGCCTGTACAACTAAACACTCATTATCATAAATAAGTTTACGGATATATCTTTCCCAGAAGGTACTGGCCGTCATATTCTTATTTGGTCTAATATTTAAGCGATAATAAAGTTCATTCTTCTCAAATGCTTTACCATTTCTTACTCTGAATTCAGATTGACTAATCGTCCTTCCTAAAAATGATACACATGTATCAATCGCCAAACGTTTCATATGAAGTCTGTTTGCTGTATCAGAAATTATGTCCAAATCCAACATGAAGTCCAATTCCTTATTTCTTTTAAATACTGAACCTAACCATCCAATGATTATCACCCCCTTAAAATTTAATACTATCGAGCATAAACTCAACTTCTTCTTCAAGAATGTTATCCGCTTGCCATAATGCATGAATAAAAGCTTGAAACCCATCAGTTTTTCTTCTGAATTCATCTTTTTTCAGATATTCTTTATTGCCATCCTTTTTAATATGAACGTAGACATTATTAGTGTACCAACGCATTAACGGATTATCGCCAAAGATAATACGGTTGTTTGCAAATAATGTTTCGACCCTTGGCGCTAATAATGAATGAATAGCTTTTGGATTACGAATATATAACAATGTAAACCCTTCTGCTTCGAGTGCTGTTTTAACAAGATCCAAACGGAATGTATCTGCAACAATCGTATTAACGCCATACATCTCACGCATTCTCACGAACCAATCTACTATGTGAGCAATATTAATTACAGGTTCATCCACAATTGTTAATAATCCATTTTCAGCCCATTCATAAATAGGTGCTTTTAATTTCACCTTGTCCAAGAATCCTTTACGCACAAATGAATGACCTTTCCAAATATAATCCTCACCATGTTTAAATAGTAACCCGACTGCCGCGAAGTCTTTAATGCTAGCGAAATCTAGTCCTCCCACAGCTACTTTATGTTTTAACTCAGGAATTTTTCTAAGTGTTTCTCCATCTTCTTCAAAACCAGTACGCATTATTTCTTCCCAGGTAGCAACAGACTTTGTTAAATCCACTTCTGGTAAATTCATTCTTTTAGTCATGAAGTTTTCTCTGTTAGATGGATCATTCTCAAGGTTTTTATATTGACGCATAACCTTTTTGAACAACCCTCTAGCATATTGACTCATAGGTTTACTAAACATTGGATTTGCTTTTTCCCACATATCTGGATTGTCTACTTCTCCAGCGTTATCAAGCTTACAAATAAAAGGGAACAACCTATCTTCTTTTTCTTTTCCTTTCAAGATGTTCATTGCTCGCTCTTTCATCTTGTCAAGGTAGCCTTCACGGACAAACCCATCTGTGGTAATAAAAAATTCCCTAGAGTTAGGAACTTTACCTAAACCACTAGAGAATACTTCTACAACATCGCTATTTTCATACCTATGTATCTCATCATAAATTACACATCCATCTCTTAATGAGTCTTTACTTCCTGCATTCGATGTATGAAATTCAAAAGTCGAACGGGTAGCTTTATTTGTTATCAATTGTTTTGTTGATACAAACAGCTCATCTAATATTTCATGTTTTTTATTCTTTTCATAAACATCTGTAAAAGAAGTCTTAGCTTGCCTTTCTGTATTAGCAACTACTGATACATTATAATGCTCAATACCGTGCAATTCGCTAATAAAGAAGTGTGTCAAAGCACTAATCAATCCGTTTTTACCAGCACCCCTTGCCATCATCCAAAAATGCTGATCAAAATAAACATCCTCATATTCATCAAACAAAAATACAAACGCTATTAAAAACTTTTGAAAATAATTTAATTTAAAATGCCATTTTTCTATGAAAGTTACACATTTATGAATTAAATCTATATCGAAATGTAAATCGTCACGGGTTAATATATCTTGTTTTAGATAATTAATAAGCATGATGCGTTCTTTATTTAATAACACTGCTTCTGTTTCATGTAGTTCTATATATTCACTTACATACTTATGGCTAATCATATTAAATCACTTGCCGAATACTTCTTAATTTCTTTTTTATTACTTCCTTCTGGTAACAAATCAGTAAGCTGTTTGATGATTCGTTGATAGGATTGATCACGAGTATTATAGAATCGGGCAACAGGTCGCTCTCTTTCATACGGCTCTGTCTTATCAGATTGTGAGAACAATTCGTAGTCACCATTCTCAGATATATCTATCCACATCTCATCTAACAAAATTCGTAATCTTGCTGCTTGAATTATTAATCCCTCAACCACCTTCAGTTTGTTAGGTGGGATGTCTTTAAATAATCTTTTTAAACGATTTTTTTCTTTGTTAACTAGCACCTCACGCTCATCAATGTCCGCCATAATATCACCTCGATTCAATCATATTTTTATGTTGGGTAGGGGTCCTATGCGATACTGCTCAAAAATCTGGAAAAACGACCCCCTCCTCCGGTGCCCCTTAGAGCATTTTTTAATGAAATATTTTAAGGGGGGGATTGTTATTGCCGATTCTTTTTTACCACTTTTCATCGTTTTCCCATTTGTTCGGTTTCTTTTCAAAGAATCTTCCATGTTCTTTATTATGGCAATCCACACAGACTGTTTCTAAATTATCTTTTTCTAATGCAAGCTCAGGATGATGTTCAAGTTCTTTTATATGATGGACAACGAGTTGAATCTTCTTACGCTTTGCGCTCTCACTGTATTCATTCATGTCTGTTTGAACTCGACCATTGCGCTTACACTCTTGACACTCATAGTTGTCACGCTTTTTTACTTGTTCTCGTATACTTTTCCACTCACCACTGTCATAGAACTTACGCTTCTGTTGTTTGGTTTTGTATTCCTTCATTAATCATTGCACCACCATGTTTATGTTTACAATGTTTGCACTGTAATCCATCTTTCGTTCTAGCTTGTCGCTCAGTGTATCGCTCTTTGTGTCCGCATGATATAGTACAAACCTCTTTGGTTTCTTTTCTTCTAATAACCCAAGAATGAATTTATTTACTACACTTTCACCAGCTTCTTTCATCTGGTTTGGCGTTGAATTATTAACTATCTCATCTAATTTATCTTCTAATTGTTTTAATAATTTGCTTTCATTATTATTAATTGCTTCCTCGCCTAATCCTTGAACGAATGCACCAAGGACAATCGCCATCTCAAGTTTAGTTAGTTGCATCTCTTCTTCTCTCCTTCCTCAATTATTCCACGGAATTGAATATCAAGACATTTTTCACAATAAAAACTTCCTAGTTTATTTTAAATAGCCTTTTCATATCTTACAAAATAACCCTATTTTTGAAAATTAATTAAATCCATAAAGATTTTATATACTCATAGTGCAATAATAAAAGATAGAAAGGAGGTGACATCGTGCATGCTATTAACAATTTATTCATGCGTTCAGTTCACTTCTTTTATGAACATTTTATCTTATACTTAATCGCCCTAGCTCTTAATGCAACATTCAGCGTTATGCTCATGGATTTTACGCATGATATCCCCACTAGTAAAGGAGCAATTGGCTACCTATTTACTAATCCTGAATATATTATCACCTCAATCCTACTTTCATCTAGTATTGGATTGGTATGGATAATACTTTCGTTTTTACCACTTGCGATTGCTTATGATAGTACAGATAAACTTGCTAAATTGGTTAGAATTTTTCTGGTGGCTATTGGAGTTGCCTTAACAATTACAGGATTCATGTTTATTTGCCGAGCAATCAGCTTTTTCGGTCTCTTAATTATTGGTGGTCTTATGGTATTCTTTGCCCTAAAAGCGATATCAGAAGATTACTAATCATCTTATTCTAAAATACTCAAAAGTAATTTATTCCTTATAATACCTTTTGGGTATTTCTTTTTATCTACCGCCTATGTAATTTTCACATTATAAAAAGAGCAACCATGTATCTGCTGCCCTTTTGCTAATCTCTTATTCTCTTACTCAAAATACGGTAAATGAAGTTTTACCATTGATAATAGAAAACACCCCTACCATAAAAGATAGCGGTGTATCAAATAGACAAGTCTTGTTCGTACGCTTCATATTTTTTAGTTTGGTTGTGAGGTTGTACGCCTCTTTCAATCGCTGACAATACATCACTCTCCTGGAGTTACTTCTATTTTTCTCGGAGTCAGCGATTGAAAGAAGAGCAAAAGCTCTCCTTAATAACGGTATCATTCAATCGTTACCATCTGCTAGTTTCGGATTTTATGTGCCGTCATTACGAACCGTTTAGAAATATAAGAACAACATAGTGAGTTGTGTTTTCCGCCACTTCTCACAATACAAATATATCACGTTAATTCCAAAACAACCGGCACATTTACTGCCAAAAAGCGGTCATTACCCTGCCACTATTTGTTGTTTCTTAGTTTTATTTTAGAAGTAAAACCAATACTTGGGAGTCCATCATCACCATAGTCAAAAGGATCCTCAATAATTTTATTTTTTGTCATCTTTTTCAATGCATCGAATAAATCACCGTACTCATCTGACTCTGGTTTTTGACCATATATTTCCTTTGCGAGCTCAAAAAATGTCATTTTCTTTTCCCTTAAAATATTCTTAATCTTTTCGATATAAGAGTCTGTTTTTATATCTTGTTCAACATCTTTTGATTTCTCTATTAAATCAAGAACTAAATCCTTTACCTGTTCCTTATTTAAAGTAGTAGAATGAATTCCTTCTAATGTTTGATTAATAACTTCTTTTGTTCTTAATTCAATTTCATCTGAAAATGTGTCTCCATCCTCATTCCCGTTATTTTTATAAACATACCGTCTCATATCAGATACAGTTTCTTTCACCATACCAAAAGTATCTGCATACATTTTCTCAAACATCATTTCTAATTTCTTGACATTTGAATCAATATCACGTGCTGAATTTTCAACGTCTTTAGACGACTTTTCTGACATTTTATAGAAAAGTATTGATAAAACTATTGCTACAATTCCCAAAACTAATGATATTACAGAAGAAAATATAGAAAATATTTCTACGGACTTTAAAGATACTTCTATTACTTGGTCTCCACTTTGCAAACTACCTTTCATTATATGACTCCTTTACTAAATAATTTAAAACCCTATATTAATATATCATAAATTAACAGTTATCCATATCTTATATTGTGTGTAACTGTCCCCTTCGCTGAATCCCTTGGTATCATTGATTTCATTTAACTTTCTCTTTTGAGTTACACAGTACGAAAATTATGAGTAACTGTATAGGGATACCACCAGCATTTTGCAAAATAACCTACACTATGCGGAAAAATAAAATAAGCTGCCCATGTGGACAGCTTATTTACATAATTATCGTTATCAGAAGTAAAATTCAACTCGAAAATAGCTAATTTTATCAGTTGTTAAATGTCTGAAAAAAATCAAACTAATGATATTGTCGAGATCCTTTGGCAACTTCTTGCTGTGATGACTATCATAGTGACTTTTTCTCCAACAACCACTATTAGTGGCTAATTACCATAAGGACTTATTTTTGAAATTTGCTATTTTTTAGAAAGTATGTTAATTTAATAAAGACCTATTTTTGTTCGGTTTGAGATTAAGAATAAATTTTGTTTTTCGTCTAAGGTATTTGAGCAAGGGTAGTAACATATGTGTGGGTATCCACACTAGGAGGCAATAATTATGGAACAAGGTAAAGTAAAATGGTTTAATGCAGACAAAGGTTTTGGATTCATCGAGCGTGCAGATGGAGAAGACGTATTCGTACATTTCTCAGCTATCCAAATCGACGGTTACAAATCTTTAGACGAAGGACAAAGTGTAACGTTTGAAGTAGAACAAGGACAACGTGGCCTACAAGCTACTAATGTTCAAAAAGCTTAATATCAGTTCATGAAAGACCCTCTTGTAGGGTCTTTTTTTGATTTTGTTATAATATTCCGAATACAACTTTTTAAGGGAATTTGGGGCGCTTAACTCTTAATGAAAAAGAAGATGTTAGGCCTATCGCCACATGCCCATCAACTTAAGAAATCGGTAGTTCCCCAAAACGAAGAAAATTTCGTTCTGGGGACACTTCAAAATATTAGCTTGATGGCCATGCTACGTTACCCCTACTAAACATTAATCTTTCGGTTCATATAAGTAAAAATCGTCTTCTTCTGGAAACTTTATAACAATAACTTTTCTATTTTCTTTTTCAAATACAGTAGTAGCTCCTTCTTCATGCGTTTTTTTCCACCCTTTAGCCCTTATAGACATTAAAGGTAAATAACCAAAAGTATATTGATAATCTGCTGGCTTATCATCTTCAACATGGTTAGAAAAAATAAACACAGGAAAATCTTTAATTTTCGACTCTTTCGTCATTAAGAATGTAGAGAGAATCAGTAGTAATAAGCCCCCAAAAATTATCTTTGTTTTTTTTAGTTTCACAATTTATCACTCCTATTGATATTGTACTAAATATCATTATAGAAAAATATAACAAATTAATTCATTTGGTAAGATAAACATAAAAAGTAATAATACCTAACCTTAGCTTGATGGGCATGTGCAAAATACCCCTAGATTTAAAAAGAAATAAGCAATGATTAGATTTTAAACCTAGTCATTGCTTTATCCATTGCATCTTGGTTTACGCCTATATAACGTAACGTGACTTTCTCTGAAGAGTGATTGAATATCTCCATGAGTAACGCTATGTTTTTCGTTTGCATGTACATGTGATACCCGTATGTTTTTCTTAACGTATGTGTTCCTATTTCATCTAACCCGAACTCTGCCGCTGCTCCGCTTAATATCTTATATGCCATGCTACGACCAATTGGACGATTCTTACCTTGTCTGCTTTGCAATAAATACTCATTGTCTTCTTTTTCTTCGATAAACCATTTAAGTTCTCTCTTCAGTGCTGCAGTAATTTGTATTCGTTTCTGTTTTCCTGTTTTCTTTTCCCGCATAGATATATGACTGCCTTTAACATCTCTAACTTTCAATTTCAAAATATCTGAGATTCTGAGGCCTGTATTAATACCCATAATGAAGAGAATGTAATTACGTAAGCTCTTTTCCTTAAAATACTCTTTTAGCTGCTGTATTTGCCCTGGATCACGTATTGGTTGAACAAAATTCATTATTCATTACCTCCAGTTTCTTCTACCTCATATACTTCTAATCTAAGAGCAAAAGCTAATTTATAAAAAGCATTAGATTTATTTCGTCTATACGTACGCTCACTCATACCAATTTCGTTATAAACCATGTAATCAAAGACTTCTTCATCTTCTAAATATCTTTTTACAATAATATCCCTTTGATTTTTACTAAAACGACTTAATGCCTTATCAATTTGAAAAGACAAACGTTGTAGTTTCACTTCTCTTTCACTCATAGCAACATTTGCTAAAGCGACATCTTCAGCTGGTTTTCCCACTATATTTGTTGGACCGTGATATCTTACTTCGCTAGATACTGTAACCTTCATCTCATTTCTAATCTTCCCAAATTGTCTATAAATACGAACATTTTCAAGAATCTTTTCTAAACGAACCTGTGTTGCTTTGCGATCAATTTCAGGTAAAAAAGTTAATTGCATCATATTCAATAACACTCCTTATCTGTTTTATTAATAAAAAACAAAAAACGGACACCAAACTACAGAGCAATATTGTTCATGCTCTTATAGTTTGATGTCCGCTGGTTCTTCCAGTAGGACTATATATTTGATTTCTATGTATTATACCATTTTATTCAACAAAATTAATCTCTAATTTCTATAGACTATTGATTTGATTAATAATAGAAAAGGTTGCTGAAAAATTAATCAGCAACCTTTTCTTTTTAGTTATTTGTTAATTTCAAGATTATCCATTGCGAATCACCATTAGAATCTTTATCAATATTTGCATAGTTTTCATTTTTTCTATTACCACTATGTTGACTTATATAAATAGTTCGCTTAGAAGTATCTTTACCTGTAACCATTAACGAATGCCATTTTGATCCGCCACCTGCATATTGGTATTGGATTACATCCCCTGGCGAAGATCCATAATAAACTTGCATAGGACTCCAAGTTTTTGTAACCATATTTGCACGCGGTGCCCAGAAATCATAAAATTTTTCAACATTAACCCATGAAGCACTTACTCTATATCTTAAAGACATCTCAACTTTTTTACTAAACCAATAGTTACCATCTGTTATGATAGGTGAATCAATCGTAAGATTATCTTTAATAATTGGACGCATACCACCTGCATAAAGTGCTTGGGAAACAAAGTTTGTACAGTCTCCTCCATTACCAGACCAATCTCCATAAGCACTATTTCTAGAAAGTGCCCATGTCAAAGCATAATTAACTGCTGCGCTTGGATTATAATAATATGAAGAGCGTGCAGCGGCTTTCGGTGCTTGAGCAGGTTTCTCTGCTTTATATTCCTTTGTATCAGGCGATTTTTGCACCATCTGCGCTTCTATTTCATCTTCTTTTTCTTTTTTATCGTTATTTTCTTTAACCTGTTTCATTGTTTTGTTTGCTAAATGATTCATATTAAACGTATCATTTTCACTAGCTGTTGCACTTCTTGCCTTTAATGAAGTTTTTTGTTCTGTTACAGATAGCGTTCTTTCATGCAAGTATTCTGCAGCATAAGTTAATATTTTAGTATATTTAGGATGAAGGGCTAACTTCGCATCTTTATGTTCTAAAAGTTGGTCAACTAAGTACTGTTCATATTCTACTGTACCAACTTTATACTGCATACCATTTTGTTTTAAATGTTCTAATAAAGCTTTTTCCAACTCGCCTAGAGTTGTATTGTCAAATGAATTCTCTACAAGATAACCATATCTATCAAATTCATACGGTTGATTATCAATAAAATACCACTTGTTCGTATACAATCCAGAGTCTTCGAAAGAATAGTATACTTTTTTCCCATTGATTGTTTGCCATCCAAATTTTTGTACTACATTTCCATTACCATCATACTCAAACCATCTTCTTTTTTCAGCATTATAGCTCCAATTACCTGGCTTTTCTGAGTCAAGATTGATCCACTTAGGTCCCTCATAAGTTACTACTTTCCACCAACCATCAGCACGTTTTTCAAGTACAGCAAGGAATTTCTGTGGTCCAAATTTTGTTCCACGTGAAGATATGAATGAAGGTTCATTATATGCATAAAAACCCTTACTAACTGCTGTTGTTGCTGCAACACCTGGATACATCCATTTGTCGCCTTCCCAAGTTTGAACTTTCAACCATCCTGCAGTATTTCCATCTACCACCCTAATAGTAGTAGGACTATAAGGTACTTCCATGTTTCCTTTTTGAGATGCAAATGCAGGCTCATAAAACACTAAAAATGGTTTATCGAATGCTTTTAACTCCCCATCTAGGTTAATCCACTTATCACCCTCATAAGTAGCTACTTTCCACCAACCATTTGTACGTTTTTCTTTTACAACAAGCGATTTTTGTGGTCCAAATTGATTTCCACTAGCTGCTTTTGCAGATGTAAATGAAGGTTCATTATACGCATAAAAGTATTTATCTACTTTTACTGCTTCTGAATTAGGGAAGATCCACTTATCTCCTTCATTCGTTTTAATCTTTAACCATCCATCTACTTGCCCATCTATCGCCGTAACTACTTGAGGTGCTATAACATTACCATTGTTCCCTTTTGGTGATGTGAATTTAGGTTCAGCAAAAGTAATATAGGGTTTCTCTATTTTCTTTTGTTCTCCTGTAATATTAATCCATTTATCACCCTCATAAGTGACAACTTTCCACCAACCATTGGCACGTTTTTCTTTAACTCCTAAGGCCTTTTGTGGACCGAATTGGTTTCCACCATTAGACTTTTGAGAATTAAAGGATGGTTCATTATACGCATAAAAATACGCGTCTAAAGGTTGTTTTACAACAGTTTCTTCTGCAAAAGAAACATTATTAAAACAAGGAATTACTAAAAATAATAGCATTAACGATAATAATAGCTTTTTAAACAAAATATTTCCTCCTATTAATAATATTGCATAAGTACAAAAATATAAAATTTACAATGTCATATTTCTATATAAATACACAAAACTTATAATGCCATATCCCTATATAAAAATCTAGTGTTTTTTGAATTTTTTTTGAAATTTGCTAGTTATTAAACCGTAATCATATTTATTACTTAGAGACTTAAAATCACCGACTTAAGTTTTTTCACACAGTTTCTCCGAAAAAAATTATTGCTACACTGTTTTACAGTACTCTTTTTAATAAAATTTATAGGGAAGTAACTTCATATCATTACCCCCCTTCCAATCTCCATTAAATTAACTGAGTCCTTCGTTCATCCATACGAGCTACTTTTCCATTTTTATATACAAACGATTGTTCACCATACCCTGTAGTTGGTGGTTCAATCGAATAAACCTGTCCATCTTTCACAACGTAAATCATATTTTCTAATAATGAAATTTCAGCTTTCATTTCCACAATATTTTCACTAATACCTGCCACCGCAATCACTCCCAATTATGTTATAATTACTTTGTCGAATAATTATGTCGGGAGCAATCTCGGCTTTTTTATATGCTTATAAATACCGCACAACATTCTCCGGAACAAATGATTGTTCCAAGGATAGATGAAGTCGTATTGGAGTCGGCTCTTTGCTATCCCTTGCTCGTTTACATATCTCTTCAGCTTCTTCCCATACAAATTGTTTATCCTCCACTCGCTTATACCGCCAAATCCCAATTGTATAATTCTCAAACAACTCATAACGTTCATCAGGCGCTGTTGTTGGTTTTAATTCATCAATCGCTTTGGCTTGACTTGGTATTTGCACAACCACATCTGCATACTGTAATTTTGAATTCAAACGGTGAATATGAGCTTTCTTAGAATCAAAAGATACTACTGGTTCCACATCAAAAATTGTTAACTGCTTTGGCATTGTTTTTCCCCTCCAATACCTCCAAACTTGCAACTAAGATTCCTTCAAGTTGCGTTAACGTTAGTTGATCTAATGTTTGTCCGTTAATTTCCGATAATCCCAGACCTAATAGTTTGCGAATAATTACTAGTTTCCTACGTTCTACTTCCTGACGTAACAACATGATTAAGCCTCCTGTTGATGATTGAACTTTCTCTCTAAATTTACAAACTTACTAAATTCTTTAATGAATGCTAGTTCAACAACACCAACTGGACCATTTCGCTGTT
>Ga0268252_1001695_pt1 | contig 12081 bp, 11 predicted proteins | sample AgamicMgSfrz_FD_200244 | JGI IMG/M metagenome (GOLD analysis project Ga0268252, IMG submission 200244) | Agave microbial communities from Guanajuato, Mexico - Mg.Sf.rz (v2) (version 3) | ecosystem: Host-associated > Plants > Phyllosphere > Phylloplane/Leaf | place: Guanajuato, Mexico | collected... | reverse complement strand
GGAGCACAGATTGTCAAATATCCGATCCGTCTGTACCGTCTTGATGTGTATATTAGCACATTTCTGCGTCTCCTGATTGGCCCGGCCATCGGGATCTCCATTGTACTGCTTCTTGGTCTGGAGGGGGTTGCCGCGCAGGCACTTATTATCGCTTCCGGTATGCCAACCGGGGTGAATGCGTCCATTCTGGCCGAGGAATATGATAACGAACCCGACTTTGCTGCCCAAACGGTACTGATCTCGACACTCTTGAACATTATTACCATTACTGCACTCATTTCTTTTGCCAAAACGTTTTGATGAAACTAAAAAAGTCCATGCGCTCCGCAAGTCGGATGAGCTTGGACTTTTTTTGATTAAGACATATACGAACTGTGCAAATAACCTCTTCCTGCACAGCCAGATGAAAACTTAGGATTCAAACGTTGTCCGTTCCGGAAACTTGCCGCCTTCCCTAAACAAACATCGGACCAGACGCTGTGCCGCCCGATTGAAGAAAAAGCTGGGGTTTACCCCTTCGACCTGAACAGGCTCCAGTTCCTTCACACTTTCCTTGATCTTGTTCATTTCAATCAGTCCCATCTTCCGCTCATTGGGTCCGAATCGATAAATAACCTTTTCATCGTCTTCCGTCTGTTTCACCAGCAGAATCATTGACGCCATGCAGGTTACCTCCTATCGTTACGTTATGAGATTCCAATGACTACTTGCTATATATAACATTATTACCCAGATGGCATGGGAAGGATATAGGGCTTTGGTTCGTTTATATTGAAATTAAGACTCCTAATTCGAATGATCTTAAATGTAAAGTTTTTACAAATCAAAAGAGAAACAGGCCTGGATCTCGTCCAAGCCTGCCTTCTTATGACAACCAAAAAGGTATATTTCGTTGTTTTACAGGGGCCAATTACAATCTCGGATCAACCTTTTCGGACTCCAGGGACAGTGTTGCAAGCACACACTCATGAACCCGCTCCACAGGCTCCCTGCGGACAAAACGCTCAACTCCCTCCATTCCCAGAGCACTTTCCATCAGGGCATGGCGTTCCTTTTTGGATGTTTTACGTTTGCTGAGCCGGGACAAATTCTCGGGTGCCAGGTAATCCATCCCATAGATGATGTGCAAATATGCACGCCCTCGTACTTTAATCGCAGGCTGGATCATTTTGTTTCCGTTCCATGTGCGGAATATTTCTGGCTTGATAACAATGCCTTCATGTCCTGCTGCCGTCATCTCATCCCACCAGCGAATAACCTCCGCTTCATCCGCCTCACTCGTAATTACCCGATATTCCGTCTCCATCATGAAGCTGGACATCCGGGCGAACTCGCGGTTCTGCTCCATATGCCATTCATGCGTCTGATTCCAGAACGTTCCCGTGCTGTGAGCCAGGGTGTGGAACGGTGCTATACGGATATCCCCGAGTTCCTCCACATCCCAGCAGTATTTCTGAAATACATCATGGAATGTAGTCGCATTCGCCAGCTTGACTTCGGTCTCCTGCAACCACTCACTCACATCTCGTCCGGCAGCTTTCGCTTCCCGCAGTTTGTCCAGCACCGTTCCGCGATCCATGAGCGAAGCCTCAGCCACATGCACATATTGTGACGCAATCAGTTCCCGAGCCTTCAGGTTCCAGGGAACAATCTCGGCATCCAGCAATACAAACTCCGTCTGATGACGTTCAAAATATCCGTCTGCGGTCAGATCTGCATGCAATCTGGTCAGTACATTCTGTTCTGTTGTGGGGTCAAAAAAGGATCGTCCCGTCCGGGTCACGATGTTCCCCAGCATCGGTCGTCCCACTCGCTCCTTCGCAGCTTCTTGGTTGCGGAAGAGGAGCAGAATAGCCCGGCTTCCCATATGCTTCTTCTCTGCCACCATGCGCGTAACACCCTGCGACCGGTAATATTGGAATGCATCCCGCGGATGCTCCAGATAACCTTCAACCGAAGAGGCCACTGGCGGCGGGCTCATCGTAGGCGGGATATAGACCAATTCCTCGAGCGGTACAGTAAAGTGGGAAAAGGTATCTATAGCTGTACGGGCCACCTCACCCTGGATGGATACGTCCAGTTTAGATCCGGTTTGCACCGTAAATCCTTCCTTAAATTTCCGAAGGTTTGGCGGTGCAAAGCGGCGCTGTTCCCAACGCTTAAGCGGGCTATCCGGATCCCCTGCATAATCCTGCAATGCCGCGACGCTGACGGACTCCCGTTCCGGCATGCGCCAGGCAGTCAGCATGCCCCCAAATACAACGCCCTGATCGATATTGACCGTATCATTGACGATTGTAGGATATGGACGGGGGTCATGTCCCCAGACGATACATTCACCTGAAGTATGATTCACATACCAGTCCTTCCGAACCGGCCGCCCATGCTCATCTGTTCCATCCACATCACCATAGCGGCAGTAATCCTGAATGCGTTTGGATTGTTTTCCGATAAAATGATCCCGAATACCCGCGTGTGCCACAACCACTTGGCGTACCCCGTTCCGGGAGAAAACCAGATGGGAAGGTGCATTCAGCAGAAACTCTCTCAGATCTGCGCGTACTCGCTGCGCTGCCTCTGTGCCATGTTCCCGTTCCAGATCGCTCAGCTCCCGCTCAACAAACTCATCTCCATGACTAAGCGTAACGTCCCGACCGTCCAGATAACGGGCAATTTTCCACCCATGGTTGCTGTCAACCATGTAGGCCAACCCTGCGGCACAATGCTGCTGCCAGAACAGCAGACATGGAAGTGATGCAGGTCCGCGGCTGGATACATCCCCGACCGAAACCAGCTTTCTTCCCTCAGGGTGACGGTATAACCCGCTTTCTTCCTCTTTCACATACCCCAAACGAAGGATTAATTCCATCATTTCATCATAACAGCCGTGAATATCGCCAATGATATCAATCCCTGCGCCCATGTCCACCACCAGCGGATTGTCCGTGCGGACAAATGCGAGTTCATCCGGCTGTTTCAGCACGTAATTGGCATCGAAGCCATCTTCACGGATGGCGCGCAGCGTGCGTTTGAACTGCTGCACCTGCTGCTTCACCCGCTGACGGCCGCGTGGATAAACACGATGAGCGTCCCGCTCAAGCAGTTCCTTCTCCGGAACATCGAGTACGATCGCAATGACAGGTACATGGGCTTTTCTGGCGAGATGAATAAGACGCTGCCGATCTTCCGTGTACAGATGGGTCGCATCGACCCAAGTCAGCTTGTTCAACCTGCAGCGGGTCGCCAGCATGGCTTCCATGGCTTCAAAAGCCTTGGCCGATACCTGCTGGTATTCGGCATAGATCACATCCGCTTCGCTTCGCGGGCGATTTTTCCAGTCCACATATTCGTCATCTCCGACCAGCATGCGGAACTGATCCGATGAGACGGCTTCTGTTCGCTTAATGACTCCTTCGGCCACGAGACGGTCCAGCAATGTGCTTTTGCCACTATTGGACGGACCAACAAGCACGACGATCCCTGCATGAGGCAGACGTATTTCACGGCGTCTTTTGTGATCCCTTCCTGCCATCTGATCATGATGCAATCTGCCTGTGTCCGTTCCTTCTGCCGCTCCATGGTGGTTATCCCTCATGTGGATCTCTCCTTTCCTTCCTGAAAATCACCAGCTGCGTCGGCTGCCCAAAACCTTCTGCATACTCCCCTATTCCCCTGATTTCAAAGGTGTACTCTGCCTGCTTCGCCCACATCTCACACTGAGCTGCCAGTTCCGCCCTGGTCCATTCAAAGCGATGGTCGTGATGGCGGAGGCTCTCTTGTTCCATTGCATATACTTGGTTGTATTCCTTGTTCGGCGTGGTTACAAGCAGTACTTCCGGCTGGTATTCGTTCAAGATCGTATCCATGATGCCGTTTAGACGGTAAGCATCAATGTGCTCGATGACTTCACACAGGATCATGACGTCCTGATTTTGCAATTGCTCATCAAAATAAAACAGTGAGCCAATAATCGGCTCCGGCATAGCCGCGATTCCACTTCGTTCTTCCAGCTTGGCGAATCGTTCCATGGCCCGCAACCGGGACTGTCCCGAAGGCTCCACAGCCAAGATGGACTCCACCCCTGGAATATAGGCCAGCCGCGCGGATAACTTGCCTTCACCGGCACCCATATCCACAATGCGGCGCTTGAGCGGAAGACCTGCGACCACATCTGTGATCGCCCGATAGCGAAGTTCGTTTAACCGGACGGGTGGGTCCTCCTGCAGAGAAGGATCGTCAATCCCATCGCCTTTTCCTTCTGTACTTACGTTATCTTCCTCAGCATTCACCGCTTCCGCAGGTGCAGACAGAGCCCCCTCCTGACGCTCATACTGCCGAATCAATTCGGCGAACCGCAGCGTACGTTTGATAATCATTTCCTTCAGTGGATGGCTATCCAGCCAACCTTCGCCGTAACGCTTGATTTTATCGATTTCATCCTCGCTGATGAAATAATGTTTATAGTTATCAAGCACGGGAATGAGCAGAAATAACTGACGCAAAGCATTCTGCACAGTGACCTGACCGCGAAGAATGATGCGGCGGACGGTGCTTTTCTTTTTCAGATCAAACGTATAAGTCAACTCGTCTCGCTCCAGGGTTACAGCGTAACCAAGTGGCGAGAACAACTCCTCAATGGCTCGGTCAGGGAGATCCGATGCTACCGGTCCGAATGAGAGCTCCATATCGAACGGATGCCCCACCCACCGCGCGTAAGCTTCCTTCGGTTTGCCATTAAGCGCGGTTCCTAGCGCCGAACGTATGTAAGAGCAGAACAAGCTGCTGGTCACAAATTCACGGTCATTAATATACTGCGTAATATCGTAACCATCCGGTGTGCCTCTAACCAGATCAACGGGATCAGGTTCAGCGTGCATCAGCACTTCGGTTTCGCGTTCTGTAGCTGTCGTATATACCATTCTTACGCGCACACCTTTGTCCGTCCGGTCATACACATTATTCGGATTCTTCGAAAGCAGATGCGATACAATGTCTGCACCCTCTCCGCTTGCTTTTAATATCAGATGCATTGCTTACTCCTCCTTCTTCCTATGCTCCTACTCTTCATCCGCCCATGCCTCATCCAGCGCAAATCGAAAAATTCGATTCAGTTCTTCGTAATCAACAACCTGTTCGTTCGTCATGCCCGCAGCCACATGTTCGTAATACTCGATATTCTCTGCCAAATAGGAATGAATGGCTGGCAGCTTCGGCTCCAGATCCAGCTCCTCTCCAGCTCTCTTCCTTCTCAAAAGCTCTTGAATTTCCACATACAGTGGCGTACCCGCAGGTATACTGTCCTTGACTAACTCATCAAATTCCATAGGCGGCATGGCGTCATAACGTTCAATCCAGCTGCAGGCGAGCAGTGGACGCAGCACATAGAAGTACTTTTTGATTTTCACCTGCTCACCCTGTAAGTAATCCCGAAAGTTCCCTTTGGCCATATTCAGATAATGGTACATGCAGGACTTGGGCGAGAACGTAAGCGGAGACCACGCACGAATGTACTCAGTAACACTATACTTTTCATCATAGCGAATGGGCGATTGCAGCCACTCCAGCAGCGGTGGATTGGATTTTCGAAACAACTTCAGCGCCTTTTGCAGATCCCAGCCGTTGATGTCAAGCTGGTCACTGATCGGACGTTCAATCACATCCCGTTTATCTTCAATCGACAAGTACCAATCCAGCGGCCTCACATACAGAAAGCGTACATCATAATCACTATCCTGCGAAGGAAACCCCCAGGCCCGGCTGCCCGACTCGCATGCATAGATGATGCGTATCTGTTCTTCCTGTTCAATCTGCGCAAGCTGCTGCCGGATCGTTTCTCTCATTTCTTCATGGATGTCCGTCATGTCTCCCGCCTCCTTTATCTCTTCTGTTGCTTGCTACGCGTTTCTTCATACCTTCATTATGCCTAACTCATTCACACAAGAACATGGCGAAAGTATGGCGACCTTGATAAGTTTAAAATGAAACCAGCCACTCTTCCTGTTACAATGAAGGGATACGAGAAGTGGGAAGCTCCACATTGTTTTATCCATATTTGCCTGACTCCAGGCCACCAAGGAGTGATGATTCATGGCCAAAGAAAGCTTTGACAAAGAAATTCAGTTTCTCCGTATGCTGTCACTAACAAGCGGTGCTTACAATCGCAAACAGTATGCCGAACGACTTGGCATATCCGTACATACCTTTGATAAAACCACGCGCAGGTTAAAAGAAATCATGCAGTCTGTTGCGGACCAGCACCAAGGTTCAGAGCCAAGCAAAGAAATGACCGACCTCGTCCGTTTCCAATATGGCGAATCTGCGGAACCCATGCTTTTGTTTCTCTATCGGGCCAAATCAATGAAAGAGACGGAGGTTCAACGGCTTTCCGTCATTTTACATACCCTGCAAGGCAGCGCGATGACTGCCATGGAACTGCTGGATTCCTGCTGCGCCGATCTGCCTGAGGAACTGGCATTACCTGACGAAAAAACGATCCGCACCGATCTGAAGTATCTGGAGGAAGTCGGTGTCATCCGGAAAGAGCCGGGCGGCAGGCCTTATCGGTATATGCTGCAGCAGGACGTTCTCACCAAACTAACGGCCCAGGAACAGCTGGAGTTATATGATTTTGTGGACATCATGGCTAATACCCAGGTTCCCTCGGTGCAGGGATATTTGCTAAGAGACAGCCTTAAGAAGGCGATTGCCGCAAGCTACCCGGAACAGGAAGTAACCGAACCTTTTATATACAAGTACCACTATTATTCCCGCATTCTGGACGAGGCGCATTTGTACACTCTGCTTAGTGCCATTCGTCAGTGCAAGCGAGTCCAGTTTGTCTATTTTTCACCCAAAAAGCCGTCCAGCTACAGCTCGCAGAATACGAATCCGCGATTCGAACGGGAAGCCGGCGGACACTCCAATCAGATTCTGCCGCTCGAAGTCGTTTACGATCATCAGTACGGCCGGTGGTATGTCATTGGATATCAGGGGCGCCGGGGGTTCGTGAAGTTTCGGATGGAAGGCATCACACAGATGGAGGAATTGGATGCCGTAAGCGCAGAGTATATGCTCGATCTCAAACAGCAATGGACAGAGGCGAGCCGGTACAGCTGGCTGGTGGATACGGCGAAGACAGTAACGGTTCAAGCCCGTTTTTTTCATCCCGAGAGCGGTCAGCGCAACTTCATTCTGGATCGGGTACGACTGCAAGGACAGTGGGGCACGATTACGCCTGAAACGGATCATACCTTTCTGTATGAAATCCGGGTTAACGGTACGACGGAGATTAAACCATGGCTTCGGAGCTTCGGCTCCAGCTGCGAGGTCATTGCACCTCACAGGCTTCGTCAGGAGATGATTAAGGAATGGAAGGAGATTGCGCAATATTATGAATCTGTTCGAGAAGATGTTCAACTATCAGATCATGACGAGATTGAATGAGACTGGGCTGTTCACCTGGACTTCGCAGGAACGTGCCTGGCTCCGGATGATGCTGAATCACGCTGCCGCCCAGGAAGCATTAACCCCTTCCACTTACAATAAGCTGCAAGATATGCTGGATGCAGAGCCGGACATGAACCTGCAGGAGTACTTGAGCGAAAAAGCGAAAAGCGAAGAACACAGCGTCTCCCATCCCCTGCTCAAGCCACTGCGGAAAATCATAATGCACCGACAAGCTTTTCGACTAACGGGGTATGTCCGCAACGGCCGCATCATTCAAGATCAATTCGGGTTTCCATACAAGCTCGAATATTCCATGGTCAAAAAAGAATGGTATGTGCTCTGGTATGCTCCCCGCTTCGGTAAACTGATGTCAACCAAACTGCGCAGCATTATCACTGTCGAGCCCGAGCCCATCGAACCGGAAAATTTCTCGCATTACACGGATCAAATCCGCTATTTGACTGAGAAACGTAAGACAACCATCACGATTGAAGTACTGCCGGAATTCAATCAGGAATTATCACGAATCCTATATGCCTTTTCCTGCTTCGAGAAACAGGTAGAGTACGTGGAAGCTCAGCATTCGTACCGGATAACGCTGACGATCCCCCGGAGCGAAATGGATTATGTGCTGTCCAAAATGCGTTTTCTGGGCAAACGGGTGCGCATTGTAGGCAATGCCGTGCTCCGCAATCGCATGTCCGAGACAGCAGCCAAGGTGCTTGCACGCTACGCAGACCCCGGGCCTCAATCCGACCCGAGCCTGACTTCTGTGGCCAAAGTGTCCACATAACAAACAACAACCCGAACCATGCAGTTCGGGTTGTTCACCTGCGCTCTATGTGGCAGCGGAGTTCCGTCTTTTGTTAATGGCATGCACACCCATAACGACGGCAATCAATTTATAGGTATCCAGCTGGTCGGACTCATTACTCAATACAAAAGCTCCTGAACTGAACCAGCCGCTCGTACGTCTGAAGCTAGCCACCGTCCTGCCGCCCATTCCGGTAATATCATATTCCTGGGAAAACGTCGACAGATATGATCATGGTTATCTTCGAGCGCCTAAGCCTCTACCTTCTTGCTGTTCAGGTATACAGTCGCTCCGATAAACAGAGCCAATAGCACAGCTTCAAACACAATATGTGCATACACCACCCCAGACCATTCGAACATACTGGAGGTGAACGAAATTTCCGTTTCACTCTCGGTCACCTGGAAAACGTCCATCGGATTAATCCGTCCGGAAAAAATAAGATTTTCCAGCCAGCTTACCAGCGTGGTCAAAATGAAGAATGAAACAATGCCGATCCATGGTCCACCTTTGAAACGGAAGCTGCCGCCAATGGAGATCGATAAAAAGATGGTCACCGCCATAAACATAGCAGTCCACCAGGCCAACAGGACAGCTGTCGCCACATCAGAAGCTCCAATATTCACAAGCTCCATATAGCTTGCAAACTGTGAACCCGGAAATGTGGCTTTATAGATGGTAAAATGGAGTACTCCCACAGCGAACAATGCCAAACCACAGATCGTTCCAAATAAGAGGGGAGAGACTACATGGGACAGCTCCGACACAGGTACAAGGCGCCGATTGTAAGCTCGAATATTGGACCAATAGGTTTTAACCATTTTCACAAATAGGGCCACACCTACACCAATGTAGGTCAATACAGCCAGAATGCCCTGCTCCACCTCAGGCAGGAATGATGCCAGAACGATCTGAATGACAATCAAAATAGCCAACCCAGCCAGCAGGCTGCTGATATTCCTTCTAAAATCATATTTCAACAATGTCATCATTCCGCATAGACCTCCTTGAACATTTCATCCACGCTCTTACCGTACTTCAGACGAAGCGTCTCTACCTCTTCCTGCATCACTTTCTCGCCCTCACGGATGAAAATGACTTCATCGAAAATCCGCTCAATATCGGTCACCAGATGTGTCGAAATAATCAGACTGCTGTCTTCGTCATAGAACTTTACGATGGCATCCAGAATTTTGCCGCGGGCAACGGGGTCAACACCACCGATCGGTTCATCCAATAGATATAGACGAGCCTTGCGGGAAAGGGCCAGTGTTAGTTGAAGTCTTTCATTCATGCCTTTGGATAGGTGCCTTACCTTGTCACCCTCTGCAAGCTTCATGAAATCAAGCATTTCCCGGGCCTTTTCTTCATCAAAATCAGCATAAAAATCCCGGTAATACGCAATTGCATCACGAACCTTCATCCATTTCTCGGTCAATGGACGATCCGGCATGAAAGAAACGAGCGACTTGGTCTCAAGTCCAACCGGTTTACCCGTAATCTGAATGGTCCCGCTTGAGGGATGCAGCAATCCTGCAGCAAGCTTCATCAGGGTACTCTTGCCGCTGCCGTTGCTGCCAAGCAGTCCAACAATCCTGCCTGGCGAGACCGTAAGCGTGACATCGCTGAGCGCCCGCTTGCCGCCGTACATTTTGCTAATGTGATTCAACTCCAGGATGTTACTCATGTTCTGGCCCTCCCTTCCCCTGTTCATTACCGTGCTGTGACGATTGACCTCCAGCAACGGCCTCCGCCACAATCGTAACAATATCTTGTTCCTCAATCCCCAGCTCCTGCATGCCTGTCAAAAAACGCTCCAGCAGTTCTCCCGCCATCTCTTTTTTGATCGTCATTATTTTCGACTCCTCACTTGTGACGTATCTGCCCAGACCCCGTTTCGTCTCGACCACTTCTTCCCGCTCCAACTCCTGAAATGTCCGCTGTACCGTGTTGGGATTAATCTGTAACTCAGCCGCCAATTCCCGGACCGAAGGAATCTTGTCGCCTGCCTTCAATGTGCCTGTCACAATCTGCTTCTTAATGTACTGCATAATCTGCAGGTATATAGGTAAGTTGTTATCGAATTCCATAGCCACAAAGCACTCGCTCCTCTCTGTACTGGTGTGTTAGTTACATAGTACACTAGTGTTCTGTTATTGTAAAGCCTATTTAGTTCTAACTTTATGCAGGAATTCCGCATGGATGTCCTATGAATATGAGCCAAAATAAAAAAGAGCAGATCGTAATAGATCTGCTCTTTCTTGGAACCAAGCTAATCCGTGAATAAGTCTGGTGTACAATGCAAACTTATACAACATCCAAAGGAACTTTACCTTCAGGTGCAGGGAATGCTTCATTCAACCGTTCCACTTCTTCGCTTGTTAAAACCATATCCATCGCTGCGGCATTCTCTGCCACATGAGACAACTGTACAGCTTTGGGAATCGCAAGCACATCCCCATCCCGGATAACCCAGGACAATGCGATCTGTGATGTGCTCACTCCACGTTCTGCAGCAATGTCGCGAATGACTGGATGCTCCAGCAGCTCGGTACGCAGCCTGCCTCCCTGAGCGAGCGGGCAGTACGCCATTACGGGAACATGCTTTTCCCGGAGCCAGGGCAGCAGATCCGTCTCAATGCCGCGCGAAGCCGCATGATACAATACCTGATTCACAGCGCAATGCTGGCCAGCAGGAATGTTCCATAACTCCTGCATATCCTCTGTGTCCAGATTGGATACGCCCCAACGCATGATTTTACCCGCTTGTTTCAGCTCTTCCAATGCTTGAACCGTTTCTTCCAGCGGTACGTTTCCACGCCAATGCAGCAAATATAGATCCAAACGGTCTGTCCCCAGACGCCGGAGACTGTTCTCACAGGCGGTAACCATCTGCTTGCGATCTGCATGGTGCGGATAGACCTTGGAGACCAGAAAAACATCATCCCGGCAGTCCGCTATCGATTCTCCGGTGACTTCTTCCGCCCCGCCTTCAGCATACATCTCTGCCGTATCAATCACCGTCATGCCAAGTTCAATCCCGTTACGCAATGCTCGTACCTCTTGTGCACGGGCTGTACGGTTTACTCCCATGTACCATGTACCTTGTCCTATTGCAGGCAGCGCCGTACCGTCAGGGAGCTGAACTGTACGCATCTTCTCTCCGTGTATCGCCACTTTGCATTCCTCCTATTCTATGTAGTATTTCGATCTTATGAATTGTCGTCTTGGCCCGGCTTGTAGGCTTCACTCGCCCGCTTCCACCGTCCAACCATCATCATATACAGCTGTTCCAGCGGCAGCGACAGACTGCTCTGGGCAATACTCACCGTAGCATCCACCATCTGTGTATTCACGGTCATCAGCTTGCGTTTCACTCCAGTCTGACGATCCAGGAAGGCTTGCTCATCCCATAGTTTAACCCCGATCATGGGCTGCCCCATCAACTCATACATAAAAATGTTCTCTACATCTTTCCACGGGATGAAGCCTCCCGACGTATACGAGGAGGAGTCCACGAATCCTTGCTCATTGACGACAAAGGAAGGTTCCTTCTTCATGATCTTCACCAGGCTGTATCCGAGACAAAGTCCAAAAAACAGGACGGAGACCAGACCCACCACCGCGGAGATTACGGAATCCCCTGGATTGGAAGAATCGCTGAACATCAAAAAAAATCCGGCCGCCACAAAAAACGCAGCTCCTAACGCAAGCCATCCCATTCGTTTACGGCTCGGATATTCCACATGCTGTTGTTCATAGGATGTCGACAATCTCGTGCTCCTCCTTTAATTTGAACGAAATAGGCCATGATTTATATC
>Ga0268252_1001694_pt1 | contig 12087 bp, 13 predicted proteins | sample AgamicMgSfrz_FD_200244 | JGI IMG/M metagenome (GOLD analysis project Ga0268252, IMG submission 200244) | Agave microbial communities from Guanajuato, Mexico - Mg.Sf.rz (v2) (version 3) | ecosystem: Host-associated > Plants > Phyllosphere > Phylloplane/Leaf | place: Guanajuato, Mexico | collected... | reverse complement strand
CAATAAGTTAGTTGTTGGAATTAAACCTGAAATGGGTGGACCTTGTGGGCCTGGCGCACCCTGTGGACCTCGTGGGCCTGGCGCACCCTGTGGACCTCGTGGGCCTGGCGCACCCTGTGGACCTCGTGGGCCTGGCGCACCCTGTGAACTCCGTGAGCTTGGCGAACACCGTGAACCCCGTGGGTCTGATCGATCATATAATACCTTATGACAATGGGTTTTTCGTTTCTTTTTTTTACAATATATCTCTTTACAACAAGAATATTTACATTTCATTTTTTATCGCTCCCCCTTTTCCCTTATTATCATGCTTTAATTTATTCAAAGATTATATGAAAGGGAATAAGACATACCTAAAGGATCCAGTAATCATAAAAACCATTGGCTAAGGCTTAGCCAATGGTTTTTATGATTAGATAGATACCGTTAAAAAGATGTATTCCTAGAAAGACGGATGATTCTAAGAATACAAATTGCATTATATTCATAGACCCATTTTTAAGTGAATTGTCTATACAAATAACAATTAATAATTTGAGCAAACTACTCAAGATAATGTAAATCATCATTCCGTATAAAACCAAGTATAAGTAGAAAACCCTACTGTTCAGGGAGCAGTAGGGTTTTCTTTTTTAGGCTGTATATAATATACAAAGGTAGTTAACATAATGTGATTTCTAGGAGCTAAACACAAAAACAGTAGAAATCCTGTATAAAATTAGTACTCGTCCGCACCCCTATGATCTTTTTTCATATTATAAATTGAGCATTTCAATTTCATTAGTATTCTTATCTTCTATAAGATTCGGGAAAAACTACTGTTTAGGCCACAGTAGTTTTTCTGCTTTTTAAGCTGTATATCATATACATCTTTAGTTAACATAATGCATTTCATCAGAAATAATCAGAAATCAATATTAAAACATAATATATAGATAAAGAAATCTTTATTGTAAAAGAGACATTGGCTGACATGGTTCAATGTCTCTTTTGCATTCAGATGAAAATTTAATAATAAATAAACATAATAGAACTCCAATAACCGAGGTGAAAATAAATGGAGACAGAAAAAGGCGACAAATATACAGAAAACGAAGACCTGAAATTAAAATTTGAAAATGTAATTGCAATCGGGGTTTGGATTAAAACGATTGGCCAAATTATTGAAACCATTGGGGTATCAAATTTATTTTTAATAAATGAAGATCCATCATCTGGTGATGAAAAGGTGGTATCTGCAGTTTGGATTGAAACGGTCGGCCAATTTTTACAGACTATAGGAGTCTCACAACAAATTTCAGCAATAAATGAACAGGTAACATTTAAAGCTCAAGAACTTGAAATAATAGGGGTTTCCCTTAAATCCTTTGCTCATGCTTTAGAAGCTATAGGTGGAATTGAAATACTACAAGAGGAAAAACAAACAGATATAATGGATTTTGTACCTTAAAACAGTTACATCTGTTTGTTAATTTTTTTGTAAGGTAATTTAAACATACACATGGGACTTCATAATTACTTATATAAAAACACATTTATTTTGTTATTCTTATCATCCATAGTTGCTAATAAAATATTTTTCATATCTAAACTATGTATCGTTCTAATTTGATTTTTTACCCAATCTTCATCTTTACCAGTCTGTTTTAATTCTTCAAAATCAATCTTTCCATCTTTAATAATTGTTATAGGAAGAGAGAAAGACTTTGTCATTAGCTTCATATCTTTAGGAGTTAGTGTTTGATACTGAGATTCTAAAAAAAATGAGATAGTACCATCTGATTCCCATAATGCTAAAGCAACTTGTTGAATATCATGTATTTGTTTTTTTCTTAATTCTGTTAGTAAAACATCAATAGGTATCCTAGCTTTAGTTAGACCTTTATAGAGTATCTCCCCATTTTTTATAAGGGGAAAAGGCGATGGATCAACAAATTTTGTGAATTTTAACCACTTAAGACTTAAAAATACTAAGATAAGATATAAAACAACCAATACGCCTATCGTTATCATAGAACCCTTCATTCCTAAATGTTGGTCTGATAAAGGATGAGCAATAATATTTCCTATTGATAAAGCCATTATAAAATCAAGTAACCTTAACTGAGACAGCGATCTCTGCCCCATTATTTTAGTAATAATGAGTAAGAAGAAGAAAGAAATAACTGCTCTTAGAATCCATTGAATCGTAGTAAGTGATTCTTGACTATAAAAGAAATCCAATACATTCACATCCTAAGTGTTAGTCGAAAATCTCAATAAGTATCAACTATTAGCTATTAATTATTGACATAAAAATATCTATCTTATACAAATGAGTAATTTCTAATAATTTGAGCAAACTACTCAAGATACGTGAGGTATCACTTTTAATACCTTGATACGTTACTGAAAAAACTCCTGGCCAACAGCAGGAGTTTTTTCTCTTTTTATGCTGTATATCGTATACAACGTTAGTTAACATAATGGATTTTATAGGTAGTCATAACGCAAAATGAGAATCATAAAATACAATTAGGAACTATCAGCCTGATCTTTCCTTAAGAAAAAACAATCCAACTCCCACGGATTGTTTTTTCTCTTTTTATATAAATGATTAATTTTTATACATCTTGAGCAAACTACTCAAGATGCCATAAGGTGTCATTGGATAAAGTCGTGAGAAAACCCAATCTTTAAGGACTTAAAGGTTGGGTTTTCTGTTTTTTAGACTGTATATCGTATGCAATGCTAGTTACCATAATCACCGTTATCGGCAATCATATATTCCTTAAAAGCTTTTAGAATGAATAGTTACGAACCCTTTAGGAACGTTAATTCCTATGGAGGTGATCGTAATGAATAACAACCAACAATCAAGCAAAACTTCTGCAGGAACAAATGCTGCAAAAGTAAAACAACAAAATGCTGCATCTGCGTCTAACAAATTCGGAACAGAATTTGCTAGTGAAACAGATGTACAAGCAGTAAAACAACAGAACGCTCAAGCAGAAGCTAAGAAAAATCAAAACGCTGGACAATAATAATTTTAAAAACGTTTTGAGCCATCTACTCAAAATATGATAAAGTATCAAATCAACATTTGGATTATGTACAAAAAAGACTACTTCTTCTTAATCAAGAGAAGTAGTCTTTTTTTGTTTTTAACTATATAAATCAGGAAGGCGCAAAAAAACGGAGGTTAAGAGTTACTGATTCCATCACTTAAATTATTCTTCCTACACTATATGTTTTCGTTCTCGATTAGGTAACTTGCCTATTACGAATAAAATTTCATACCTTGAGCAGACTAAACAAGATGCCCTCCGACTCGGCATCAACCAACAACTACAGCTTAAAAACAGAAAAAAACTCCTGAACAGGTCACAGGAGTTTTTTCTGTTTTCAGACTGTATACTCTATACAAAGTTAGTTAACATAATGTCTCTTTCCGGAACACAACCCAAAAAAGAACCCTTGTCGCAGAACGGTTCCGCCGAGGGTTCTTTTTTCGGAGTATGCAGCTTTTTATACATCCTTGATATAACGCTGATTATCCAAGGCTTAAGTAGCAGAAAAATGTATAAAAAGCGCACCTTTTATACATATGTTGTCTAGGTAAAATATAGTCTTTATGTAAAAAAATACGATATTATTAATCTGCAGTTATCTTTTCGATACTTGTTTTACGTGTGAACCCTGTGAAAAAGCTACCTCGCTTCCACACTGCCGAGGTAGCTTTTTATTTAGTATCACTTATTAGGATCTAGGAATTAGAAGTATTATCAATTTGCCCTTGATCACTAATATCAGGATCACAATTATTATTTAACATATGTGCTACTGAAGGTGAAGTATTACCAAAGGAAAAGCAAGCCCCCACTGATTTTGAATTAGCTGTATGACTGTTTTGAACATTATTACCTATATCTAGATTTGCATTTTCTGTAACTCCATTAGCGTTAAAATTTTGAACATTAATATTACATGGCATAAAGAGTGTACTCCTTTATTCTTAAAGTTGTCCTGATATTGGCATAGAAGGGTTAGCAATTTGATCTTGATCACTAATATCAGGATCAAAATTACCATTAGCCATCCAAGATGTAGAAGGAGAAAAATTACCTAGAGAAATACAAGCCCCTACCCACTTTGAATTAGCTGTGTGACTGTTGTGAACTGTATGACCAAGATCTAAATTTCCATTTTGAGTAATCCCATTGGTCAATATGTTACCAACAATAATAGAATAAGGCATAAAACTACTCCTTTCTCTTTTTATCACTTTATGGGAGATAAAATTATATAATTTTTACAGTGATTTGCTTTATCAATCTCGAATTTTAAGTGATAAAGAGATGAACAACGAAGAAAATAAGGATAATATAAGACTTAAGATCACTTTAATTGTAGTCTATGCTTTCATTCTTTATTAGGTAACTTGCCTAAGTAAAATAAATATTTATTTAAGCAAACTACACAAGATGCATTGAAGCATCGACTCATAAGACCTAATTACGCAACAGAAAAACTACCTTTTATGCACCTTCGGTTCAGCACCTATTTGGAGTGTAATATCAAAAACCTCTTATAACAATCAGCGTTATAAGAGGTTTTATCTCTATCATCATTATTGCTGATTTCCGTTTATGCCATCAACGTTTGCAATGGCTGTTTGATCACTAATATCTGAATCCATATGAGTATTTTTCATCCTAGCTGAAGAGGAGGAGATGTCACCGTATGTTCTGTTTATTCCAGTTGACTTGGTATGTGCTGTGTGGCCATTATGAATTACTTCACCAAAATTCATAGATCCATTACTAGACGTGCTATTAATTCTCGTATTTCCAATGTTAATAACTCCTGACATCGTTATCCCATCCTTTTCTTCAGTTTAATCGGTACATATTATGATAATACGAGCCCAAGTGTGAAAAATCATTGATTGAAACAAATTAAGATTTCCAGAACTCCCACCATTTTTCATTTGGAACTTCTTTCTTCTTGAATACGATACAGGACTTCCGTTTTTACTTTTTTTGTAGCTTCTGTTTCACCAATATTAGTTGACATAATGTCTATTTCCGGAGAACCCTTCTGGTAAAAGGGTTTGAAGAGGTAGCTTTTTATTTTGCTACTTTTTTTCCTCGACAAAACATGAATCTATGGGGTATTTTATATTTGCACATGTTTCATCTTTTATTGAAAATAAATAGAAACCACACACATGAGAAAAGCTCACAATATTGTGAGCTTTTTTTATGCCTTCATTTCCAAAACTCCCACCACTTTTTTTCTTGAGAAGCTGCTATCATTTTTTTTGTATCTTGAACTTCACGAATCAGTGATAAAAGATTTTCATCTCTTTTGCTTGAACTTGTTTCAACAGTTGTTTTTAATTCATCATTTTGATCCTGTAAAATCTTATTTTGGGCTTTAATATCTTTAAGCTCTTTTTCCATCGAATTTAATCTATCAGATATCTCATTAATATATTCTAATTTATCGATAAGAAGAGAAATTTTGGTATTCTCTTCTTGTTCTTTAGATGTAGTTTCAGAAGAAATCACCTTGTTCTCGTCAAGAACAGCACCTGTTCTCTCTTCTTCTGGAAGCATTGATAATACTACGTTTACAGCTGTTTCCATAGTCATCCCTTTGTCTTGTACTAGATCTTTCATTCTTTGTAGCAAGAGAAGATCTTTACTTCTAAATGCTCTAGAATTATTAGATCCTCTGATGAAGTTGTAGTCCTTATTTTCTAAAGCAATACAATATTTTGTAAGAGAACTACGAGCTATTCCTAATGATTTTGCTACCTCTCCACCTAAATAAACTATTTCATTTATTTGTTCAGACATATGTTCACCACCTATTCTTAATACAAATAACTATTTATTATATAGGCTATTGTAACAATGTTTTCGATTTAGAATATCATTCTCCTCTTTATTCTTCAGTCCACATACAAAATTAATATAAAGGTATCTACTAAACAATCACTGTCATACAGTACCCATAAGGTTGTTCTTATCGAGAATAGTAATTGTTCTCATCCTTTTTTGAAAATTTTAATTATTTTTAAAGGTGGCCGTCTTGAGACGGCTTTTTAGCCTTTAGGCTTTTATTTTTCTAACGAAAAAAATATAAAAAGACCCTTGCAATTCTATGAGCGAATTGCTATTTATATAGAGTGAGAAGGGATAAGTGTAAGAATGTTGATATACCAACGTTTATGAAGGATGAGGTGTTAAAAAAATTTAACACCTGTGTTAAATTTTTTTAACACCTATTTTTTCCCATTTCACAAACACAAAAAAACTGCAAGAAGAATCTCGCAGTTAAAATAGGTAAATTGGAAGCTTATGTTTCTTTTTAACTTCTCCAACCTTTATATTTCTAAGAGCTTTTGAAAATATTTGTTGTGTAGCTCTATCAATTTCATCTTTAGGTGCATTACACAAAATATTAGGATTCACAAACCAAGTTCGAGCACTACAGGCTCTTCCATCCTCTGTTGTTACTCCTGTTTCTGCTACTCCTAATACTCCCTTATCTAACAGTTCATTCATCATTTTCGATATTGAAGTTCGAGTCTTATTAAGTTTCTTTGCTAAATAACTTGGTGAAGCTGCTGCTGGATTTCCCTCATCCTCAGTATTCTTCTCAACTATTACATTTGATTTAAATTCAAGGAATCTAGAGATTTCAAACAAAAATGCTTTTTCAGCCTGAGTTAAATATCCAATTTCACATAGATAATCAATATTTTCAGTGATCATCTGCACAAATTTCACCCCATCAGTTTTTTTCTTACGTTTACCAATGAAATAATCTTCTCCAGTTGTTTTATGTAAGATTTGTAATAGCATTTTTTGTTGATCTGCCGATAAACCAACGTCTACCTGTCCAATTATTTCTTCAATCTTTGAATCTCTGATTCTTGCTTTCTTTTCTGCTTGCTCAAGAGCCTTTTTCAATTTAATTCCTCCGATTTTGTAGAAGGAATTAACCAGCTTGTGTTATAATATAATTATCACAATATAAATAACGGAAGGTTAACCCCTTCTTGTATATTTGCTTAGAAAAGTCCTCCTGTCGTCCAAAACTTGAGGGCTTTTCTTATGTCTAATTTTCTACCAAATCTTTCATAAATGCAAGCCTATTTCAACTTCATTCGATGTTGTAACGCTGCAAGCAGCTTATCATCCACTCGTTTAGGCTTGTACCCCATCCGGTCTGTTAGAAGTCCCTCTATAAGCTTCATACGGGCCGTATAAAGGCGGTATTCGCTTTCCCCGAACTCTATGACACTTTTATCAATCTCGGCTCCTTGTGGCGCCTTCTGAACCGTTCTCATCAAATTATAGCTTTTCGAGCGCTCTTCTCTAACCAAACGTAATAAAATTAGCAAATCATACGTATGAAAACATTCAAGCTCCTGAAATGACAAAGCTGAATCTTGTAAACTCACATATTCTTTAAGTTGAGGACGCGTTTTATGTAAAAGTGCTCCACAAACCGAACATGCTTGATCAATAGACTTATTTTCTGAATCACAATATGAACATTTCATCATAGGCTCCTACGGATCCTTACTCTTCAGAAACAGCTACTTCCGTTGCTGCTTTCTTTTTTTCTTTTACTACCACATCGTGATGCAAAATCTTATCTTTATTTTTCCCTACATAAGATTGCAATGCCTTCGCAATTTTTTCTGCTTCTTCTTCACTTTGAATCTCAAAGTATTTCTCGAAGATCGCGCCGACTTGAATAAGTCGTCTTGTTCTCTCTTTTCTCTCTTTTTCTTTTTTACGCGCTTCAACTTGTTGTTTCTTCGCTTTCATCTTCTCAATTTTCTCTTCTAGCTCCTGAAGAATTTCTTCATCTGTTCGCTTCTTCGGCACCCATTCTCATCTCCTTTTCCTGTTCCTGTTCTCTAATGGTTACATTGATTATAACAAAAATTGAGATAAATTGGTATCCTTAGCATAGATTCTCTCACCAGGATATGGTATAATTCCCTTAGATTGAAGAGATAAGGGCGCACTTATACATCGTACCGATGTGTGCGGTTCCTTCGGAACAAAAAGACAAAACCAAAGACCCATTCGCCTAGATGGCGAATTTCATAAAGACTGTTTGCCTATCGGCAAAGATAAAACCACCATCTGACACCTTTGGTGTTCATGATGCTGATTTCATCTAAAGCGTTGATTAGCGCACCTTGTACTCTCATCAACTTATTCCAAAAACACAAACCCATTCTCAAGAAAGGAGGAAAGAATCATGGCAATTTACCATCTATCGATGCAAATCATCAGCCGTTCAAAAGGCCAATCGGCTGTTGCTGCAGCTGCTTATCGCAGTGGCGAAAAACTATATGATGAACGCACAGACGAGCAAAAGTTTTATGCTCGTAATGTCCAACCGGAAACCATGATTCTGACTCCTTCTCATGCGCCAGAATGGATGAAAGATCGGAACCGTTTATGGAATGAAGTTGAAAAAGTTGAGAAGCGCAAAGACTCACAATTAGCACGTGAATTAAATATTGCTTTACCTATTGAACTGAATCACAACCAACAAAAAGAACTCATTCAATCTTTTGCTCAAAACGAGTTTGTTCAAAAAGGAATGATTGCTGATATCGCTATTCATCGCGATGATACAAATAATCCTCATGCTCACATCATGTTAACGATGAGAAACCTAGATCAAGATGGATTTGGCAAAAAGAATCGTGACTGGAATGCTGATTTTGCCAATGCAAAAGAAAACAATCGTGGGTACGTCAAAAACAGCGAAGGTTGCTTATCCATTCGTGAACAGTGGGCGCACTATGCAAATCAAGCACTAGAACAAGCTCAAAGTAATGAACGTATTACCCATCTTTCTCATGAAAAGCGTGGACTCGAAACCCTACCGATGGTTCACTTAGGCCATGTCGCGCATGACATGGAGAAGAAGGGGAAGAAAACAGATCGTGGCCAGATCAATAGAGACCGCCAAGACTACAATAAGGCCGTGGTTGATTTACAAGCCTACCGTCACCAAAAAGAAGAACACTTAAAGAAAATGAAGGAAAAAGAGAAGCAATTCAGCTTTTCTACAGATATAGAGAAAACCTATATTCAAAAAGCTGCGTCTCTTGTGGGTCAGAAGGTTATTACCTTAGAAGATATTACAGCACGCCACGAAGAACTACGCAAAATGAGTGATCGTCATGATCCCATCGAACGACACTTTCATGTACAACAACAACAATTCCTAAATGTCAGCAATTATTATGATCGTGTGAGGGATTTAGAGCGTGAAATCCAACAGAATGAAGAAAAGGTAGAGGAACTTAAGAAGTCCCTTAATCCGTTTAAACTCAAAGAAAATAACATGATGAAACGACGTCATCTTGATAAAATTTCTGATTTAGAAAGTAACAAAGAAAGCTATGAAAGCAGCATTCAAAAACATAAAGAAACGCTTCGTTTTTCAACCAAAGAAGAGTTCTATGAGCGTTATCAAGAATTCTCTCAAAAGAAGGAAAATCGACTCAATCAAATTAAGTATGAGAAAAAACAGATTCAAGTCGAAACTAGGGTACTATTACAAGCCGAAGAAGCCATTAAACAGGCCAAAATTCGTGAGATAAGCTCTTATTATCCAGAACTTAAAACAGCTGGCAAGTATCTTACGTACAGCAGTGCATTGAGACTAGAGCAGTATCATGATACTGCTCAACAAAATCAATTTAGACTATCTAACATCAAACAAAGTCTAGATGCTAACCAAAAGAAGCTAGGCGAGTTCAAAAAACATCAGAAAATGATTCGTGTAGAGAAAGAACATGTCTCAACTATGAGTAAAGAAGTAGAAAAGCTCAGCAGCGTGGAGAAAAAGCTTGATGAATTAGACAAAAGCCCAGGAGAAAAAGCCAAACGGCTTGTCTCAAAAAAAGCTCGTCAAGAGTATGAAGGATTGCAAAGTGAAGCTAAATATGGACGCGAAAACCTAAAAGAATTAGGCTACAAAGGAAAACAAGATTTATACCAACAACAAAGCCGTATGAACACAATAGAGAAAACAGTAGTCCCATGGCTAGAAAAAGAAATAAAAACATATGAAAGCAACATAAACGCCTTAGATATGGTTTTTAAGGCTATTCAACAAGCTACTCGTAGCCAAGAGCAAGCTCAACAAAGACAACAATTAGGAAGAATGAGAAGCACGAATATAAATAGATCGAAAAAAAAAGGGCCAGATTTTAGCCGTTAAATAGTTAAACAAAAAATTGCCTTAAGGCAATTAGAAACAACTTAAAGTTGTTATTATTCCTAAGAATTGCACTTTATATGGTAAAACTCCGTGATTTCAGACTTCATATAACCTAAAATACAGGAACAGTCAGTGCTGTTCTCCGTGTCCATGAAGAATGGTGAATAAGGGAAAAAGTATAATCTTATTTTTCAATAATAAGAAAAAGGAAACACAACAAGGACCTGCTTTGTTGTGTTTCCTTTTTTAACTTTACTAAGTGTTAACTACAGTAGTAACAGCCAATGTGCTGGTTGGTGTTGAGGTAGAAGTTGCAGTTTGGGTAACAAATTCCACAACTACGGGTGCTCCCACTGTTACCTCATCGTCAATATTTAAAGCAGTGGTTGATAAAGTGTATACACTAGAAGGTTGTATTACCCCATTGATATAGACGTTGGCATAGGAATTAGCTGTTACAGCAGGCAAAGTAGTGATTGCTGCTCCTGTATCATCAATAAAGTTCGCTGCAGGTATGGATGTGATTCCCCCAGCAACCATTGGTGCTGTTACAAATACTGTAAATCTTGCAGGCGCAGGAGTTACACTGGTTGTTGTTGCCACTGTTATATCCCCAGTGAGTGTACTAGTAGCTGTAAAAACGGGTTTAATAATAGGCATATATCTTATTCTCCCTTCTAAAAATTTGAAGTAGAAAGAATATTAAATACTCCTTCTATCTATTGATAGTCAAATTTTTATTATTTGCAACTGTCAATGGTCCATAGGGTTAGTCCAATTCTTTTAATATTAAAGAATCTTTTTATTTCTTTGGTTATTTGCCGTTCCTAAATTAAAACAGAAGAATAGTAAATAGAGAACAAGCTTTATTTAAGATATATTTTTTAAAAAAGATAAAAAATAATACCTGTATACTCTTATCCCCTATTTTTCTTTGTTTATAGAAAAGAAATGGGAAACCAATAGAAAAATCTCTAAGAAGGAGGAAAAGAAATGCCTATTGTTAAACCTTTTATGAATTCGTTAAGATTTAGTACTACAGCAGGAGCTGGTACAGGCACTGGTGCTGCATATAACATTCTCGCTACAGCTTTTACTACTGACACTGGTGCAGCTGCTACTGCCTTTCCAGTTTCTCCTGCCTATTATAATCTCTATATTAATGGCCAAATCCAAACAGGCGATACTTCTGCTGCTACTACTACTACTATCACTATTCCCGATGGAGATACTCTTTCTCCTCTTACTCCAATTGTAGTTGAATTTGTTGTAAATTAGCATTATTTTATACCCTTGAACTGATTCCTAATTAGGAAAATCAGTTCTTTTTTTCACAATACAGCTTTGTTCTTCCTCTTTTATCTTTGCATATACCAAAACACAAGGCCTTTCTTATACCTATTTGTTAATTAATATAAATTGAAGTGTAATGGGAACATCCTTTTCCGGAACTTCATCCGTTAATAGAATTAATTTCCCCTCTCCAACCTCATAATTAATCTGTGGTTGAAGAATACCATTAATAAACAGATTGATATAAGAAACCTCATTTGGTGCTAATATCTCTGTTATACCATATTCAGCAACTCCATCATTGTTAGTGTATACATGCTTTTCCCCATCTGAGAAAGTAAAATACAATAAGTTAGTTGTTGGAATTAAACCTGAAATGGGTGGACCTTGTGGGCCTGGCGCACCCTGTGGACCTTGTGGGCCTGGCGCACCCTGTGGACCTTGTGGGCCTGGCGCACCCTGTGGACCTCGTGGGCCTGGCGCACCCTGTGGACCTCGCGGGCCTGGCGCACCCTGTGGACCTCGCGGGCCTGGCGCACC
>Ga0268252_1001693_pt1 | contig 12089 bp, 12 predicted proteins | sample AgamicMgSfrz_FD_200244 | JGI IMG/M metagenome (GOLD analysis project Ga0268252, IMG submission 200244) | Agave microbial communities from Guanajuato, Mexico - Mg.Sf.rz (v2) (version 3) | ecosystem: Host-associated > Plants > Phyllosphere > Phylloplane/Leaf | place: Guanajuato, Mexico | collected... | reverse complement strand
GCAAGGAGGAAAAAGAATGAAAAAAACGGTTTTTGATCAAATGAATGAAACAGTTTACCATGAGCAGCTTGACAATGGGCTGAACGTATACATTCTGCCAAAGCAAGGCTTTAACAAAACATATGTAACGTTTACGACGAATTACGGATCGATTGACAATGAATTTGTTCCGAATGGTGAAACAGAATTTATTCATGTTCCAGACGGTATTGCCCATTTTCTAGAGCATAAAATGTTTGAAAAAGAAGACGGCGATGTATTTCAAAAATTCAGCAGCCAGGGAGCATCTGCTAACGCATTCACTTCATTTACGCGAACGGCTTATTTGTTTTCAGCAACCTCTAACATAAAAGAAAACACAGAAACACTCATTGATTTTGTACAGGCACCTTACTTCACTGAACAAACAGTAGAAAAAGAAAAAGGCATTATCGGCCAGGAAATTCGTATGTATGACGATAATCCGGACTGGCGTGTATACTTTGGCTTAATTGAAAATTTGTATAAAGATCATCCAGTAAAAATTGATATTGCTGGTACGGTGGAGTCGATTGCAGAGATTACAAAAGACCACCTTTATACGTGCTACAATACATTTTATCATCCAGTAAACATGACGCTGTTTATTGTTGGACCGGTCGACCCGGAAGAGATGATGAGCTTTGTAAAAGAAAACCAGGCGAAAAAGTCATTCCCAGAGCCCAGTCCGGTTCAGCGGCGCTTTCCAGAGGAGCCGGATCAAGCAGCTGTTGACCATAACGAACTCTTAATGAGTGTCAACACATCTAAATGCGAAGTCGGCTTTAAAATGCCAGCTTCGAGCCGTACAGGACGGGAAAAACTGCGTGAGGAGCTAGCAGCAGGCATTTTGCTTGAGATGCTGTTTGGAAAAACGGCTAAGTTTTACGAGAAAGCGTATAACTCTGGCTTAATAGACGATACATTCGGCTTTGACTATACAGGAGAACGCGGCTTCAGCTTTGCACTCATCGGCGGGGACACGAAAGATCCGAAGGCGCTGGCTGAGCGTATTCAAACACAGCTTTTAGAAGCTAAAGAAGGCGGACATTTAACAGAAGAAGCCTTTGAGCGAGCACGTAAAAAGAAAATCGGCACGACCCTCCGTGCCTTTAACTCGCCTGAATTTATTGCTAACCAATTTACGCGTTATCAATTTAACGGCTTGAATTTGTTTGATACAGTGCCGGTGCTTGAAGAAATGAAGCTCCAGGATATATCCGCATTTGCTCAGGAAATGATCGAGGCCCATCGTTTTTCTTCCTGCTTTGTACTGCCAAAAGAGACAGCGTAAATGAACAAAAAAGTCCTTATTACTGGCGCGTCAGGAGGTATTGGGCGTGCTATTGCTCTAAAGATGGCCAGTGCCGGCTGGGATATTATCCTCCATTACAGCCAGAACGAGGAATCAGCGCTCCGCACGGCACAAGATATTCGCACAAAGGGAAGAGAAGTGCTGCTTGTTCGGGCGGATTTAACAAATCGGCTGGAAATCCAGCATGTCATACAAGCGTCTCAATCCGCTTCTGCACTGGTTTTTGCTGCTGGAATGAGCCAGTACAGCATGCTGCAGGACGTATCTGATGAAGAAATGGAACGGCTCTGGCTCGTTCATATAAAAGCCCCGATGATTTTATCAAGAGAGCTGCTGCCGGTGCTGCTTAAAAGGGTGCCTGCTTCCATTATCTTCATTTCTTCAATTTGGGGAGAAACGGGTGCCTCGTGTGAGTCCGTGTATTCAGCGGTCAAAGGCGCCCAGATTGCTTTCGCTAAAGCACTGGCGAAAGAGCTGGGTCCGGCAGGCATACGGGTAAACACCATTGCACCTGGTGCAGTGGATACGGCGATGAATCAGGGATTTTCCGGGGAAGAGAAAGAAGAAATGACTTCTGACATTCCGCTCGGACGGCTTGCTCTACCAGAAGAAATTGCTTCTGCTGCTTTGTTTTTAGCATCAAATGAAGCAAGTTATATTACAGGTCATACCCTGTCGGTAAATGGTGGATGGCACGTATAAATTCATGCGCCGCGTGCACACTAAAGAGGATTCTTACTTGAAAAGGAGGATGCTCAATATGTCTGTACTTGACAACTGGCAGGATTGGAAGAAATTTCTAGGTAGCCGAATGGATAATGCGCTGCACCGTGGTATGCCGGAAGAAGCAGTTAACAAATTGGCATATGAGATCGGTGACTACTTGCAAGCAAATGTAGAGCCGAAAAACGAGCAGGAGCGTGTGTTAGCGGATCTATGGTCTGTTGCCAGCGAGCCTGAGCAAAAAGTACTGGCATCATGCATGATGAAACTCGTTCAAAAATAATGAAAAAGCAAACCCTTTCCGGCTTTCTGAAGCTGGAAGGGGTTTTCTTTTGACTTGTGCTTTTAAAAATACATAATATCCTTTATTATAGTAAAAGGATCCATGGCTGAACAAATGTGTGCCGTGATGGAGGAATACGATGGTGAAAAAAGAATACTACCTTGAATACAAAATCAAAAAAAACCGTCCGGGCCTGCTTGGCGATATTTCTTCCCTGCTTGGCATGCTGTCGATTAATATTGTGACGATTAATGGTGTACATGATAAAAGCCGGGGTCTTTTGATGAGGGCGGAAAGCGAAGACCAAATTAAGCGCCTTGAGTCTATCTTGCGGACAATGGATACGATTGAGATCGTTAAGCTTAGAGAGCCGAAACTACGTGACAAGATGGCTGTACGCCATGGCCGTTATATTGAACGGGACGAAGATGACCGGAAAACTTTTCGCTTTGTGCGAAGTGAGCTTGGACTTCTGGTTGATTTTATGGCAGAATTGTACAAAATGGATGGCCATCGATTAATTGGCATTCGTGGGATGCCAAGAGTAGGGAAAACCGAATCGATTGTTGCAGCCAGTGTTTGTGCAAATAAAAAGTGGTTGTTTATGTCGTCAACCATGATCAAGCAGACGGTTCGTGAACAATTGCTTCGTGATGAATACAGTCCGAAGAATATTTTTATTCTTGACGGTGTAATTTCAGCCAATCGTGCCGGCGAAAAGCATTGGCAGCTTATACGTGAAGTCATGCAGCTTCCGGCAGTGAAAGTAGTCGAGCATCCAGATGTATTTGCAGAAAACAGCCACTATTCGATCGATGATTTTGACTATATCATTGAGCTCCGCAATGAACCGGACGAAGAGATTACATATGAGGCGGTCGAAAAAAACAACTTATTTCAGGATTCAGAGTTCGGTGGGTTTAACTTTTAATATTGGAAGGTGTTATGGGTGACAGAATTAGGGAGAAGATTAAAAGAAGCGCGCGAAGCAAAAGGAATGTCACTATCAGATGTTCAGGAAACAACAAAAATTCAAAAGCGTTATCTTGAAGGCATTGAAGAAGGCGCATATGACATTATGCCAGGTAAGTTTTATGTTCGGGCGTTTATTAAGCAGTATGCGGAAGCAGTCGGCTTAAATGCAGAAGAATTATTTGAAGAGTTTAAAGGTGAAGTCCCATCTTCTAAAGAAGATGAAGTACCGCTTCGGCCGACAGGGGCAGCAGTAGCCGCTGAACAAAAAACGCGCGTTGATGCATCAAAGCCTATTCGAGAATCTTCAAAATGGCTTGACTATCTGCCAAAGATTTTAGTTGGAGCTTTTGTTCTCGGTGCACTGATTTTAGTGTATGTGCTGATTCCAAAAAGCGGATCGGAAAGTGATCCGGCTGTAGAGGACGAGGTACAGGTAGAAGAACCGCAAACAGAAGAACCAGCTGTTCAAGAAGAACCAGTGCCTGAGAAAGAGCCGGCTGAAGAAGAAAAACCGGCACCGCCTGCCCCAGCACAAACACTTTCTGCTGTTTCAACGAGTGGTCGACAGACTGTTTACGAGCTTTCTGGAGCGGACAAGTTCGAAGTGGCTGTTGCGTCCAAAGGAGAAACATGGATCGAAATTAAAGATGGAAGTGGCAAAAGCTATTTCAGCGGCATGCTTGCAAAAGGACAGACGCAAACACATAATATGACCGGTCAAAAAGAAGCAAAGATCAAAGTTGGCTTTGCACCGGCTACCGTTATTAAGGTGAATGGCGAAACACTCGCATATAAGCTGCCAGCAGACGGACAAGTGCTGCAGGACATTATCATTCGCCCGAAAGCACAATAACGGTCGTTTCTGGAGGGAATAGTTTTGAATTTACCTAATAAGATTACCATTTCACGCATTTTGATGATTCCATTCTTTATCTTAATTATGTCGGTTGACTTTGGCTGGGGAATGATGAGCGTGTTTGGCACAGACATGCCAATGGAGCACTTTGTCGGAGCACTTTTGTTTATTATCGCTTCTACGACAGATTGGATTGACGGCTACATTGCAAGAAAATACAATCTTGTGACTAACTTCGGCAAGTTTCTTGATCCGCTTGCAGACAAGCTCCTCGTATCAGCAGCGCTCATTTTGCTTGTAGAATTAGAGATGGCTCCTGCGTGGATCGTGATTGCGATCATTTGTCGTGAATTTGCCGTAACAGGACTTCGCTTGATCCTGGCGGAAACCGGTGAAGTGGTGGCAGCGAATACGCTTGGGAAAATTAAAACATGGACGCAGATTATTGCGATTGCTGTTTTACTTCTGCATAACGCATTATTTGAAAGTATGGGTATCCCATTTGGTGATATTATGCTTTGGGCCGCTTTATTCTTTACACTTTGGTCCGGTTGGGATTACTTTAAATTAAACAAGAATGTTTTTAAAAACTCAAAATGAGCAAAGAGGCACCCTGGATGTTCCACGGTGTCTTTCGCTTATAAAAAGGAGCGTATACATACAATGAATGCTGAAATTATTGCAGTAGGATCAGAATTATTGCTGGGCCAGATTACAAACACAAATGCTCGCTTTTTATCTCAGCACCTAGCTGAAATCGGTGTAAATGTGTATTACCATACGGTAGTCGGAGACAATGAAGAACGTCTTGTCGAAGCGGTGAAGCTTGCACAAAAAAGAGCAAACCTAATTGTTTTTTCAGGAGGCCTTGGGCCGACGAAGGATGACCTGACGAAAGAAACCATTGCCCGCTTAATGGGCAAGACACTTGAATACAATCAAGAAGCGCTCACAAGTATTGAAGCTTATTTTGAAAAAACAGGACGCGTAATGACGGAAAACAATAAAAAACAGGCGCTTGTGATTGCGGACAGCAGCGTACTGTTAAATGATCATGGCATGGCGCCAGGTATGTTTGTAAAAGCAGACGGTATTCATTATATGCTCCTGCCTGGACCGCCGCGTGAAATGCAGCCCATGTTTCTGGACTATGGACGCCTGGAAATATTGAAAACAATGAAAAAAGTAGAGCGGATTGAGTCGCGCGTATTGCGGTTTTTCGGTATTGGAGAATCGACACTGGAAACAGAAATCGACGACATTCTAATCAAGCAGACAAATCCAACGATCGCGCCGCTTGCCGGAGACGGGGAAGTGATTTTGCGCATTACAGCAAAGCATGAATCAATTGATGAAGCAAACCGCCTTATTCAGGGGGCGGAAGACGAAATTCTAGAACGAGTCGGTGCGTTTTTCTATGGATACGGGGAAACAACTATTGCGGCTGAGCTGGCAGCAAAATTAAAAGAAAAACAGCTGACAGTTGCAGCAGCGGAAAGCCTGACCGGAGGCTTGTTTTTAGGTGAGCTAACAGCCGTTCCAGGCACGAGTGCTGTTGTAAAAGGCGGCATTGTTTGTTATACCAATGAGGTAAAAGAGCAGATGCTGCGGGTTAAAAAAGAGACACTGGCTGCTTATGGAGCGGTAAGTGCAGAATGTGCAAAAGAATTGGCTGAAAATGTCCGGGAACTATGCAAGGCGGATATTGGCATTTCATTCACTGGAGCAGCTGGACCAGACCCGTTAGAAGGCCATGAGCCAGGTACGGTATTTTTAGCCATTGCACGCAAAGATCAGGAAACAGTTATTCATCCCTTGAAAATGGCTGGAAGCCGGGCAGGTATCCGAAAACGTACTGTTAAATACGGCTGCCATTATTTGTTGGGGCTGCTGGATTAATCCGGGTTGTATGAAGATGATGATTGGATTAAAAAGGGTAGATACAGCTCGGCTTATTCGTGTTTAGCAGCAAGATGAAATATGTTGGTTTATCTGCTAAAAGAATTTCGTAAAGATGAGTCTGCCGGGTAGTTCCGGCGGGCTTTTAGGAGTGGTTCGTGGTATAATAAAGAAGTAGCAAACCGGTTGAAACAAAGAAAAAATCTTCAATGGATCTTCTTTTTCTTCACAGCTTTTACTCATTTTTATCTCTTCATTCCGCAAGCCGTTTCCCATTTTAGAAAGGGTGAAAAAATCGAATAAATGTTCGTTTTTTGCTTGTAATTCACCACCAGTTACGGTATAGTTAAGTCAGGTTAAAACAACAACCGACAAACAGCTGTTCTTACTATAGATATATATTTTTGAGGAGGAATTTTATAGTGAACGATCGTCAGGCTGCCTTAGATATGGCACTTAAACAAATTGAAAAACAATTCGGTAAAGGTTCGGTTATGAAGCTGGGTGAACAAGCAGAACGCCGCGTCTCGACTACGCCGAGCGGCTCGCTTGCCCTTGACTCAGCACTTGGAGTTGGCGGTTACCCGCGCGGGCGTGTAGTTGAAATTTATGGACCGGAAAGCTCAGGTAAAACAACGGTTGCTCTTCATGCCATTGCAGAGGTGCAGTCCAAAGGCGGACAAGCTGCGTTTATCGATGCGGAGCATGCGCTTGACCCTGTATATGCACAGAAGCTGGGCGTAAATATTGACGAGCTCCTTTTATCACAGCCCGACACAGGAGAGCAGGCGCTTGAAATTGCAGAAGCTCTTGTACGTAGCGGTGCGGTTGATATTATCGTTATTGATTCCGTTGCTGCACTTGTACCGAAAGCGGAAATTGAAGGCGAAATGGGTGCTTCGCACGTTGGATTGCAGGCACGTCTTATGTCACAGGCTCTTCGTAAATTGTCAGGTGCAATCAATAAATCGAACACAATCGCGATTTTCATTAACCAAATCCGTGAAAAAGTCGGTATTATGTTTGGTAACCCGGAAACAACTCCCGGCGGCCGTGCCCTTAAATTCTACAGCTCTGTGCGCCTTGAAGTAAGACGTGCAGAAGCCTTGAAGCAAGGCAACGATATTGTTGGGAACAAAACAAAAATTAAAGTAGTGAAAAACAAAGTAGCACCACCATTCCGCGTGGCTGAAGTAGACATTATGTATGGAGAAGGCATCTCGCGTGAAGGGGAAATTATCGATCTTGGTTCTGAAGAAGATATTGTAGAAAAAAGCGGTGCCTGGTATTCCTATAACGGTGAACGTCTTGGGCAAGGCCGTGAAAATGCAAAGCAGTTTTTAAAAGAAAATCCAGAGGTTCGTCATGAAATTATGATGAAAATCCGGGAGCGTTACGGTCTTGATAACGTCCAGGAGCTGCCTCCAGCGGAAGAAGACAATGGGAAAGATACGTTATTTGACGATAAGTAAAGCGAAAAGCAGGGAAGCGGGAGTGAGCCGTTTCCCTGCTTTTTTGTTGAACCTTTTCGAAATAAGGGGTTTCACGGAGAAAACCTTGACAATGAAATTTTACACCGATAAAATTAAACTTGTATATTTGACATTTTTTTATCTTGAAAATGGAAATGTAGCGCTGTTTGTTTCATAACTTTATGCGACAACAGCCAACATGTGAAACACATGACAATTATTTATAGCAAGAGGAGGTGAAATGATGGAACTCATAACAATCATCTCCATTTTGCTTGGCCTTATCATTGGTGTCGTTGTTGGCTATTTTGTAAGAAAATCAATTGCCGAATCAAAAATCGCGGGCGCAAGGAGCGCTGCGGACCAAATTGTAGAAGATGCAAGGCGGGAAGCAGAAGCGTCGAAAAAAGAAGCTCTTTTAGAGGCAAAAGATGAAATTCATAAATTGCGCACGGAAACAGAACATGATCTCCGTGAAAGACGAAATGAATTGCAAAAACAAGAAAACCGCCTCCTTCAAAAAGAAGAAAACCTTGATCGAAAGGATGATTCCCTAAACAAGCGGGAAGAGACGCTCGAACATAAAGAGGCATCGTTAAATTCAAGACAACAACATATTGAAGAGATGGACAGCAAAGTGGATGAGATGGTGAAAAAGCAGCAATCCGAGCTTGAGCGAATTTCCGCTCTAACACGTGACGAGGCGCGCTCCATCATTTTAGAACGGACGGAACAAGAATTATCCCACGATATTGCAATCATGGTAAAAGAAAACGAGCATCGTGCAAAGGAAGAATCCGACAAAAAAGCACGTGAAGTACTGTCACTTGCGATTCAGCGATGTGCAGCTGATCACGTGGCTGAAACGACCGTATCCGTCGTTTCACTGCCGAATGATGAAATGAAAGGACGCATCATCGGGCGTGAGGGACGTAATATCCGTACACTCGAAACGCTGACCGGCATCGATTTAATTATCGATGATACACCAGAAGCGGTCATCCTGTCCGGCTTTGACCCTATTCGCCGTGAAACGGCGCGTATCGCTTTAGAAAAACTGGTGCAGGATGGGCGCATTCATCCAGCACGTATCGAGGAAATGGTCGATAAAGCGAGACGCGAAGTGGACGAATACATTCGTGAAATTGGTGAACAAACAACATTTGATGTTGGTGTACACGGGCTGCATCCAGATCTCATCAAGATTCTTGGCCGCTTAAAATATCGGACAAGCTACGGACAAAATGTGCTGAAGCATTCGGTAGAAGTCGCCTATCTTTCTGGGCTGCTGGCAGCAGAGCTTGGCGAAGATGAAACGCTTGCCCGACGTGCAGGTCTTCTCCATGACATTGGTAAAGCGGTCGATCATGAAGTAGAAGGAAGCCACGTTGAAATCGGGGTAGAGCTTGCTCAAAAATATAAAGAACATCCGGTTGTCATTAACAGCATTGCTTCGCATCACGGTGATACGGAGCCGACATCGGTTATTGCGGTCCTTGTCGCAGCAGCAGATGCATTGTCTGCGGCGCGGCCAGGTGCACGTAGCGAAACACTCGAAAATTACATTCGCCGTTTAGAGAAGCTGGAAGAAATTTCAGAATCATACGATGGCGTCGAGAAATCATTTGCGATTCAAGCCGGACGTGAAGTGCGGATTATGGTTAAGCCGGAGCAAATTGATGATTTGCAGGCTCACCGTCTCGCACGTGACATCCGTAAGCGGATCGAGGGAGAACTCGATTATCCAGGTCATATTAAAGTGACCGTTATTCGTGAAACGAGAGCAGTTGAATACGCAAAATAAGTGAGAGCGGTGTGCGAAAATCACACCGCTTTTCTTTTTTTGATAAAAAGAAAGAAGGAAAAGTATGGATTTACTGTTTATTGGAGATGTAGTAGGTTCACCAGGTCGTGATATGGTAAGTGAGTATGTACCGAAATTAAAGAAAAAATATCGTCCGGGCATTACGATTATAAATGGCGAAAATGCAGCGGGCGGTCGCGGTATTACAGAAAAAATTTATAAAACATTTATGCAGGATGGGGCGAATGTCGTCACGCTTGGCAACCATGCGTGGGACAACCGGGATATTTTCAATTTTATTGATGGGGCAAAGTGGCTTGTCCGCCCGGCAAATTTTCCGGCCTCGGTTCCAGGCCAGGGAATTGCGTATGTACCGGCTGGTGAATTTGAAGTAGCAGTCATTAATCTGCAGGGACGCGTGTTCATGAATGACCTGGACTGTCCTTTTCAAAAAGCGGCACAGCTGGTGGAAGAAGCGAAAAAGCGGACCCCCTTTATTTTTGTCGATTTTCATGCAGAAACAACGAGCGAGAAGCAGGCAATGGGCTGGTTTTTAGACGGACAAGTAACAGCTGTTGTGGGCACGCATACACATGTACAAACAGCAGACAATCGAGTGCTTCCAGGTGGAACGGCTTACTTGACGGATGTCGGGATGACAGGACCGTATGACGGCATTCTTGGAATGGAAAGAGAAGCGATCATTCAAAAGTTTCAAAATCAGCTTCCAGCCCGGTTTGAAGTCCCAAAAGAAGGACGGGCGCAATTGTCAGGATGCCTCATTCAAACAGACCGTAAAACAGGACGCGCTAAATCCATCCAGCGCATTTTAATTAACGACGATCATCCTTTTCATGATTATTGATTCATAGCCCTTCCTCCTTTGAATATATATGAAAGACGAATGGAGGCTTCAGAAGGGGGATTAGGGAATGGATGTATTAAAAGTGTCATCAAAATCAAATCCGAATTCGGTTGCAGGAGCACTGGCCGGGACGATGCGGGAAAAAGGAAGTGCGGAAATACAAGCTGTTGGGGCAGGGGCCTTAAATCAAGCGGTGAAAGCCGTTGCCATTGCCAGGGGATTCGTCGCCCCCGGCGGTATTGATTTAATCTGTATTCCTGCTTTTACGAGCATTGTCATTGCAGGAGAAGCACGAACGGCGATGAAATTAATTGTCCAATCCCGATAAGCATTCCAGCCATTTGGCTGGAATGCTTTTTAAATAGAGCCCCAAGAACCCATAAAGCGTATAGAAAGACATTTTTCACTGATTAAGCATTCGTATAGTGATTTGAGTTTAAAAATGATACACTATGATAAGCAGAATAATGATGCGGTCATATTTAAAGGAGTGTTTGAAACAATGGCAGAGCAGCTTTCTTGGAAAGTAGGAGGACAGCAAGGAGAAGGGATTGAAAGTACAGGTGAAATTTTTTCTATGGCGTTAAACCGCCTTGGATACTACTTGTACGGATACCGCCACTTTTCATCCCGTATTAAAGGCGGTCATACAAACAATAAAATTCGTGTCAGCACGAAAAAAGTAAGCTCGGTCGCAGATGACCTTGATATATTGGTGGCATTTGATCAGGAAACAATTGATGTGAATTACCATGAGCTTCATGCGAACGGAATCATTATCGCGGATACAAAGTTTAAGCCGGTTAAACCAGAAGATACACAAGCGGACTTTTTCGCTGTGCCTTTTACGGAAATGGCGGCAGAGCTTGGTACATCTTTAATGAAAAACATGGTAGCGGTTGGCGCTACGTGTGCGGTAATCGATCTGGACGTTTCTGTTTTCCTTGAAGTTGTGGAAGAAATCTTTGGACGCAAAGGTGAAACGGTCGTTCAAAAAAACATGGAAGCGATCCAGCAGGGCTATACGTATATGAAAGATCAGCTCGACGGTGGGACAAGCTCTCTTGGGCTTCCACCGGCAGACGGCCAGAAGCGCATGTTTATGATCGGCAATGATGCTATTGCGCTCGGTGCCCTTGCAGCAGGTGTACGCTTAATGGCGGCTTATCCGATTACGCCAGCATCAGAAATTATGGAGTACTTGATTAAAAAATTACCGAAAGTCGGCGGTACGGTTATTCAAACAGAGGATGAAATTGCGGCGGCTACAATGGCAATTGGCGCCAATTATGGCGGCATTCGTTCTTTTACTGCCTCGGCCGGACCAGGTCTGTCCTTGATGATGGAAGCGATCGGGTTATCCGGCATGACAGAAACACCACTTGTGGTCGTTGACACACAGCGCGGCGGTCCTTCTACCGGTCTTCCGACGAAGCAGGAGCAGTCGGATTTAATGGCGATGATTTACGGAACGCATGGCGAAATTCCAAAAGTAGTGATTGCGCCGGGAACAGCAGAAGAAGGTTTTTACGATACAGTAGAAGCATTTAATATCGCAGAAGAGTACCAAGTACCGGTTATTGTGCTGTCTGACTTGCAGCTTTCACTCGGCAAGCATACGGTGGAGCCGCTTGACTACAGCAAAGTGAACATTCGCCGTGGCAAGCTGGTTAAAGAAGACATTGAACCGCGCGAGGATAAAGCTTATTTTAAACGGTACGAAGTAACAGAAGACGGCGTCTCTCCACGTGTTATCCCAGGCGTCTCCGGCGGTATTCACCACGTGACTGGCGTGGAGCATGATGAAACGGGCAAGCCGTCCGAATCACCGGCCAACCGGAAAGCACAGATGGACAAGCGTATGAGAAAAATTGACGAG
>Ga0268252_1001685_pt1 | contig 12104 bp, 18 predicted proteins | sample AgamicMgSfrz_FD_200244 | JGI IMG/M metagenome (GOLD analysis project Ga0268252, IMG submission 200244) | Agave microbial communities from Guanajuato, Mexico - Mg.Sf.rz (v2) (version 3) | ecosystem: Host-associated > Plants > Phyllosphere > Phylloplane/Leaf | place: Guanajuato, Mexico | collected... | reverse complement strand
ACATATAGATGTTCGAAACGAAAAAAATCAACCAACCCGGCCGAACCTTCACAGCCGAACTCGTACGTTCAAATAAATAGAGCAGAACAGGATCTAAAAATAGACTGCTCTACTCCCTATTCAACTGAAACCGAAATCTATCATAACACGAAAAAAAATCGCTTAGTAGACTAGACTTTTTGTTTTATTTTTTGTAGGCATCGCACTGTAAATCTTCTGACACTTCTGTAATTTCCACTTCAACACCTAATTCTTTTAGCACCGCTTCAAGCGCAGAGACGATTGAAGCTTCTCTCACTAATTCTTTCCCATTTACAGAAACACTCGTTCCATATTCGAAACAGGAATCGTCTTCACAAGTTTGTTCCCAATGATTAATTTTAATTTTAAGTGTCATGAACTCATCCTTTTCTGTCTAGATGTCTGATGCATGATTATAGTGTAGCGGCTTCACATTCATTTGTAAATTTACGTGCTTACTCTTCTTCATCAGAGCCATCATATTCTTCGTCGTCCCATTCATCTATGTATTTTGTTGTAACGAGAATCAGTTCTCTCTCTTTTTCATCAAACCGGTACACATGTACTTGATCATCTTTCACAACTGCAAAGTGATTATTTTTTAGTGCAGCAGATGATGGTAAAACTCCATCTGCATTTTCCATATGAATCCCCTCACCCTTCTAATAACCAATAAGGAATTATACGAAAAATTGGCAGAAAAGTTTAAATTGCATACAAAATAGCCCCTCTGCACTGACAAAAAAACGTAGCGGGTTCGGCCGGTTTATTCGCAGAGGCATGGGGGCTATTCAATACAATATATCCTATTCTAATTCTAGATTTACATTCTTTTGAGGTGCAAATGTAGAAATGGCGTGTTTATAAATAAGCTGCTGCTTCCCTTCTGTTTCAAGCAGCACCGTGAAATTGTCAAACCCTTTCACTTGACCGCGAAGCTGAAAGCCATTCAGCAAGAATACTGTGACAAATGTATTGTCTTTGCGGATCTGATTCAAAAACTGCTCCTGAATATTAATCGGTTTCATGTTTCGTCCTCCTTGATTCTGATAACTACAGTTTCGCTTTAAGTCCAAGCTTTCCTGCTATATATGCGAAAATTTCCTCTTTTTTGTCTGAAAAGTGGCAAGGCGGTGTCATATCAAACCAAGTGACCGCCATTTTATTACGGAACCACGTGAACTGACGCTTCGCATATCTACGGGAATTTTGCTTTAATTGCTGGGTGGCTTCATCAAGTGAGCAGTCACCTTGAAAATAGGCATACAGCTCTTTATAACCAATGGCTTGAACAGACTGACAATCCTTCAAACCAGATTGATAAAGTGCTCTCACTTCTTCAATTAAGCCCTCATCTATCATCATATCAATTCTTTGATGAATGCGCTCGTACAAAACCTCTCGATCCATTTTCAGCCCAATGAAGGCTGTATCATAAAGAGGAACTTCTTGATGCCCGTTTTGCATCTCCGACATTTTCTGACCTGTTGTATGAATCACTTCCAGCGCCCGGATCACGCGGCGGACGTTATTTGGATGAATAGCGTTTGCCGCATCAGGATCTACTGCCTTTAGCTTTTCGTGCAGCAAAAGCGCGCCGTGCTGCTGTTCAAAGTGCGTCATTTCTTCTCTAAAAGCAGGATCACTTTTCTCATCCGTAAATGTGTAATCATATAAAACAGATTGGATATAGAGGCCTGTTCCGCCGACAATCATTGGCGTTTTCCCTCTAGCGGCAATCTCTTTGATTTTCGAACGAACCAGCTGCTGAAATTCAGCTGTCGAAAAGGATTCGTCCGGCTGTTTAATATCAATTAAATGGTGCGGGATGCCATTCATTTCTTCGGGGGTGATTTTAGCTGTTCCAATATCCATCCCTTTATAAATCTGCATAGAATCCCCGCTGATAATCTCTCCATCAAATGCTTTGGCTATATCAATGCTCAATTTGGTTTTGCCGACAGCCGTCGGCCCTACTAACACGATTACTGGCTGCTTCGCTTTATTCATAACATCACTCACTTTTACAAAACTGCCTACAGTATAGCATAACTTTTCTTACTCTCCTATATCCTGCCCATCACCAGCCAAGCGGTTCATTTCCAACCACTTCATATGTTTTTCCTTTTAAACGATGCTTATGGGTTGGCCGATTCTCATCTGGACTATAGACGACACCTCCATATGGGATGGGAACAGAATCGAGATAGGCAGAATAGGTGACTTCCTCAATCTCGTGATAATGCGTTCCATCCACTCTCGGAATTGCAGGCCCTGTGATGCCGTAGTACCTGTGGAAGTGCCCTCTTTCAAAGGAGGTGATTCCGCGATAAAAATGAGTATGCCGGTCGGTACTACTTCCATTTACAGGCTGAGAAATACCTTCTATTAAATGATAATGCCCCTCCGTTACATCTGTACGTGCTTTATATGCATGAGCATGAGGCGGACACTTTGCCCAATCAGATGGATACAGGCCCATTTCTAACATTCCTCCTTATATTAGGCGTTCACCCAAACATATGTAGGCAACTGGAATACACTGATGTCAGTTACAGTGATTTTATGAGAAAGGAGCCTTTTATTATGAATTATTTTGACGCACCTCCGTTTATTCAAGAAGACATGAGAAGACCTTTTGGATTTGGGTTTGGCCGACCTGGTTTTGGATTTGGTCGCCCAGGCTTTGGCTTTGGAAGACCTGGATTCTTTGGACCTCCATTTTTAGGAGGTTTTGCTGGAGGCCTGCTTGCTGGATCTCTGCTTGCGCCAGGATATGGCTATGGATACCCTTATCCGCCGCCATACCCGCCATATGGACCATACCCTTGGTATTAAATATGACGTTTAAGTGAAAACATCCGTTCATAAAATGAATCGATTGACACACTCTTTTTTCATGGGTTAACATTTACTTTACCGACTGTTCAGTAAAGTAGGTGTTTTTTTATGTCTAAAACCAAAAAAGAGAAAATTTTTGATGCAGCTGCCAGCACAATTTTAAAAGAAGGATTAAGCCAGCTCACCCTTCAGCAGGTGGCAGAGCATGCAAATATGATCAAAGCCGGCCTGCTTTATCAATTTTCAAGCAAGGAAGAGCTCATCCAACAAATGAATGAGCACACAATCCTTTGCTTTCGTCAGCAGCTCGAGACGTAACAAGAAACATACAAACACGAAAAAGCGCCTTATTTACGCGCATATCTATTGGCCACATGAACATGATCTAGATATGTAGCATACGCCCCAGCTATGTACAAGTATGCTGGCTACGATGTCATTTGATGATGCGCTGCTGCATCCTTGGCGTGATTTTTATGCGGAGTTCAAAGAAAAAGCACCTGAGGAAATAAGCGATCCTGCACTGAGTTAGCTGATCCGCCTTGCATGTGATGGGATATGGTTTTCAGAAATGTTTCAGCTTGAACCGCTGAAAAGAGAGAAAAAAACCCTTTTACTTCGGATTTTACACCTATTAGAGGAGGGATGATCATGATCCTCGGATATCTTTTTTTGGCTGTGGCCATTTTCTCAGAAGCCATTGGCGCCGCGATGTTAAATTTATCAAATGGCTTTACGCGCTGGAAGCCTAACGCTGTCGTTGTGGCTGGCTATATACTTGCTTTTTATATGCTGTCATTGACACTGAACATCATTCCGCTTAGCATGTCTTATGCAACCTGGTCTGGCGTTGGAACAGCACTTACTGCTCTTGTAGGACTTGTACTGTTTAACGAAACCATCAGCACGAAAGGCTTCATCGGCCTTGCACTTGTCATCTGCGGTGTGATTGTCTTAAATCAGTCTAAGAAGCAAAAGAACGGAACCAAAGCACAACTCGATCAAACCGAATGGACGTCATAAAAAAAGTCATTTTCTCCAAATTTCAAGAGAAAATGACTTTTTTGTTTTAACAGCCGACTTGAATGGTTTCTTCTAAGGTAATGTTCACATTACCCTGAACAGCTCTTGAGATCATACATGAGCTTTCGGCTTTATGCGCAAGCTTACGGGCGAGCTCAATTTCATGTGCTGAAGCGGACTCTTTGAGGGTGATGACAGGTCGATGAATGATTTCCTCATAAGTAAACACGCCATTTGTCACATCTACGATGGCTTCAGAGCTCATCGATAGATCCTCTTTCTCTAATTGACTCCGCTCCATCATGGCTGCAAGTGTAATGATATAACACGTAGCTGCTGCACCTAAGAGCATCTCATCTGGATTGGTTCCAATACCTGGACCGTCCATTTCCTTTGGAATCGAAATCTTTGTTTTTAATTGTTCACATGCGATTGTACCCACATCATTACGCAGACCGGGCCAGCTTGCCTGAAGATGAAAATGATGACGCGCCATATCCGTCTCTCCTTTTGTTATCACTGTTCATAGTGTAACAAGAATTCCACTGCTTGTCTTAACATGTGCACAGCCCTTATGTATATTCTTCATCCAGCACTGTCCGAATCGCCCTGACATAACGATAGAATGTCTCGTTTTTTGTACTTGACCGCCTCCGAAAATCGAAACTGTCAAATAAAGCTTCACGCTGACTTCTACTAATCTCAAGCTGCACACTCTGCCCTGTTTTTGTAAGATTATTAATATTATGATTGCTTGTCCCGCTCAGGGTTGCGTGTGCGACAGCTAGTTCAGCAGAAAACCCGTTCCGCTCTAATGAGTTGACAATTTTCTCTGCACGGTCGTAATCTGTTCCGCCGACGAGAGTATGGTCAATTCCTTCCTCGCCTTTGTATCCATGCACTGCTAAAATGTAATCATGTGCTTTTACCTGCGCGACACCGATTGGCTCATCAAAGTTTGTACTTGTAATATGAAGTTCTGATGCATTCTCTCTTAGACCTTCAAATAAATACGTCGAAAAATCGTTGTCAAAAAAATGGACGATCTCGCTCACGCCGCCTTCGATCCTCCCGCCATGAGGTGACATCACAAGAAGGCGGCTGCCAGGCACTGGGTTGGCTGTAATGTTATAGCTGCTTGTTGATTCGTTTTCTTCAAGTTCTTTAAAATTTCGATAAATATCATTTGAACCGCTTTCGTCTTCCCCACCTGATGAAACTGGCTCATCATGTTCCTGTGCTTGCATGGTATAATAAACACCCCATCCGATCGCAAGCAGGAGAAGCAAAGCAAAAAACTTCTTCATTCCCGTTCTCCTTTAACAGATTTCTAAGACGTTCTATGATTTATATTGAATTATCATTTTTTCCACATTTTCTCTTCACGTTTGATCATAACACTCTAGATCATGAGATTCCTCAAAAATAAGATAATTGCATTTATATACACAGAAACGCCTCTCCTCTTTGAAAACAGAGTTAGAATAGTATGACAAACAAATGACGTTATGTTTAATATGACCTAGTCCTATCCAGTCTGTTTTCTTTAATTCAGCTTTTTTTGATAAGGATTTGATTTTTTCCATCTGTAACGCATCACATTTATATGAGCATTGACCCTGTCTATACCCCTCCTTTTCTGCAAAATCCTTTGTTTCACTGGTTCTCTCAGAAGAACTCTCCCACCTATCATCGGCAGATTCTACATGATTTCTACCTTTTTCTATTATTTTACAAAATGTAAGCGTTTTTTCTTTTTGAAAGACATAAGCAAGACGCCAATATGACGAAAAGAAGGGACAAGAATCCGAACCAAGCAGTTCTCATTCTCATAACGTAAGAGTGTACGAGAATGGATAGCTGGAATGGAGGGCATCACATGTTTGGATTTTCTATGGTGCAAATGGTCAGAACACATGCTAGTAAACTAGATCAGCCTTTAAGAGAGACCGTTCTTCACCTTTATAAACCTTTTAAATGGACGCCATGCTTTCTTCATCGTTTTTTCGAAGGCAGGCTGAAGAAGAAAAAGAAGCTTCGTGTGATCATTGAATTTAAGGAAGGTGCAGCCGAGGCCGGGATTCAAAGCATAAAACAGTTAATGAAAAAAAACAGAAAAACAAATATAAAACAGCATTTTTCACATATCGACTGCTGCGCTGCTGATTTAACGCCTGCTGCTTTAGAGGAGCTATTAGCAAACGGTGAGCATATTCGCAAAATTTATTTAGACCGGAAAGTTCATGCTCTGCTGGATGTAGCCACACAAGCAAGCCATGCTGAAGAAGTCATCCGAAACGGAACAACTTTAACCGGGGAAGGCATTACGGTCGCTGTCATTGACACGGGAATTTATCCGCATGAAGATTTAGATGGAAGAATTCGTGATTTTGTGGATTTCGTCAAACAAAAAACAAAGCCTTATGATGATAATGGCCACGGTACTCACTGCGCGGGAGATATCGCGGGAGATGGAGCCGCCTCAGACGGCTTATATAAAGGACCTGCCCCAAAAGCAAATCTGATTGGCGTGAAAGTGTTAAATAAACAAGGGGCTGGATCACTTTCTACTATTATAGAAGGTGTTGAATGGTGCATACAGTTCAACGAAGACCACCCCGATGATCCGATTCATATTATCAGTATGTCGCTAGGCGGGGCTGCGCAGCGTTATGATGACGAACAGGACGATCCAATGGTGCGTGCTGTCAATGCAGCTTGGGATCAAGGAATTGTTGTATGCGTCGCTGCCGGAAACTCTGGTCCTAACAGCCAGACGATTGCAAGCCCTGCTGTCAGTCAAAAAGTCATTACGGTCGGAGCCTACGATGACAGGAATACACCAGAATCAAGTGACGATGTCGTGGCACCGTTTTCAAGCAGAGGGCCAACTGTTTACGGAGAAGCAAAGCCTGATATCCTCGCACCAGGAGTAAACATCGTTTCTCTCAGATCACCAAGATCCTTTCTGGATAAACTCGATAAATCAAGCAGAGTCGATGATGATTATACAACGTTATCTGGCACATCAATGGCAACACCGATTTGTGCTGGAATTTGCGCTCTACTATTAGAGCATTCACCAGATTTAACGCCGGATGAAGTCAAAACCCTGTTAAAAGCAAATACAAACAAGTGGTCTGGGGATGACCCGATGATTTATGGAGCAGGTGCAATTGACGCAGAAAAAGCAATCAAAGAATAAAGAAAAAAGCCCTTTACGTTTTGCGTAAAGGGTGTTGTTTGTCTCATTTTTAAGTGTGAAGTCTTTCATCTACTTGAGCAGCTGACATGTTATGCTTCGTTCTCATACATCTCATCTCCTTTTTGAATGTGCGTACGCGCTTCGATCACAATCTCAAAAAAAGTGGAGGATTCCTTGTACATGTCGCGTTCCTTATAATAATTAGCCGCATCAAGTGCTAATTCCTCTAAATCAGCAAACATTTTTTTATTTCTCAGACCAAAAAGGGCCGACCTCAATTGCTCACAGCCGTCTTTCTCTATATAGAGCGCCTGCAAAAATTGGAATTTTAACTGATAAATTTCATCTTCCAATACACAAGCCTCTTTCATTCCTGTAGATATGGCCACGCCCGCCCGCTGAATATCTCCGAGTTTAAAACAAGTAAGGGCAAGAGAAAACAACGATTTGATCATCGTGGATGCTTGATCTTTCTGATAAAGTGAAATGGCTTGTTCAAAAAAGACAGTCGCTGTATGATACGTTCCCATACTATAATGACAAGTGCCTAAGTTATTAAGAGCCATCGCTTTAAAGTAAGATGTGCATTCTTTTTGTTCCATCGCTTCACAGACCTTTAACGCTTTTTCTAAATAAGGAAGCGCTTTTTGATACTGATTGACATCAATCCAATTACCTGCCATGACAAAATCACATTGAATGCTTCTTTTTCCATAAAGCTGATGTTTCTTGTAGATGTCTCTTGCCTTTTTAGCATAGTGCATGGAGAAATAGGTTTGTTTCATATGATAGTATACTTCTGCGATTTTATAGTAAAATTCTGCTTTTTCAATCTCATCTGTCACTAAAATCAGTTGATGTTCCGCATGCTTGTAATATGAAATGGCCTCGATATACCGGCGCTGGATAAACGCATACATTCCATGAAAAAAATGAAAATAATAGCCGAGTAAACCTGTCATCTCATCTTCTGCATCGCCAATTTCTTTAGGAAAGGACACTGCTTGAAGCGTTTCACTCCCTGCATGGACTGGCGCTAAGTGCTGAAGCATCATTTGATGGCGAAAATCCATTAGAGAATAATATAGGAGTAAATCTTGATCCTCTTCCATATCATGAATTTCTTCTTCAACAAGGCGCTTCATGCCGTTAGCCTGTTCAACTTCAAATTTGCAAATATGCGTGTACCATTGATTGATCTTTACACCTACTTCGGAAGATGGTATTTTGTGTGCCATCCACTTCAGCCCCATTCTATCATATCAAACTGATAACTATTATTTTACATAATTTATGTTTTTAAGGCAAATTGTAAGTTATTACATATTTTGTGTTCAAATCACATATTCCTATCTTTTTTACCAAGTTTAAATAGAGTACTTTTTCCCATCAAAACTTTTTTACGAAGACGGGTCGAATTCTCTTAGTACTTCTTTTAACGCATTGATATAGCGTCTAAATGCTTTTTTCTTTCCTTTTCTCGTTTCAAAATTGTCAAAAAAAGCTTCTCTTTGCGCTGTACTAATTTCGAGCTGAACGCTTTCACCACTCGCATTTCGATTATTTATATTTTTGGGATCTGTACCAGAAAGCCGTTCGCCTTTTTGTACCCTTTCTGCAGAAAATCCCCGATCTTTTAGTTCTCGCACAACTGCTCTTTGCATTTTTTCATTTGTGCCGCCAACGAGCGTGTGTCTTTTATCACTTTTATAGCCATGGATGGAAATTGAAAAAGGATACGTTTTAATCATTTGAACCAAAACGGGTTCATCAAAATTGGTACTCGTGATATGCAGGTCCCGGTTATTGTCTTGCTTTGTACCTTCGAACAAATACGTAGAGTACCTTTCTTGAAAGGCTTCTACAATTTCACTTGTTCCTGGTTCAATGTCACCTCCATGAGGAGAAAATACGAGTAAATCACTTCCGCCCTTTTCGTGAAATTCTATCTCATACCCTTCTCTTTCATGTCGTATGAGTTGTTTAAAGCTTTCATATTGATCACCTTTTTTTCGCTCTTTTTGATACTTTTCTATCTCGTTATGATGCTGCTTTTGCTCTTTTTTTTCTTGAACTGAATGGCTGCATTTCACCATTAAAAGAGTACACAGAATAAGAAAGATGAATCCATATATTAGTAACCTTTTCATTTCACCGCTCCTTTTTTCTCTTAGGTGTCATCTTACCGCAATATTTTACTATCAATGGCTTAAAAAATTCAAAGGTTGTCCGGCTCATTTGAATGAATCAGGAGAACCTACCTATTTTTAATGTCATCTAGGGATTTCAGAGGTCTTTGAATTTTCGTTGTGCACATAAAAACTAATTCGTATGACCTCATTTCAATTTCAGTTAAAACCACCTACAAAAATGGAAATATTACTCTTTTTTTCAAACAAAAAAGCTGTAAACAAAAGGGGACACTCCTTTTGTTTACAGCCAGTCTCTGTATATCATTATTACATTCTTAATTCATTCTCTAAAGCGGTCATCACTTCATCTTGGGACAGTCCCTGTGCAAGTGAAATCTCACTCACTAACATGCCTCTGGCATCTTCAAGCATCTTCTTTTCACTTGAATTTAATGCTTTCTTCTGATTTCGTCTCATTAGATCTTTGACAACGTCTGCACCATCTTCGATCGCACCTGTTTTTAGCTTTTTCAGATTTTCATCATATCTTTGCTTCCAAGTAAGCGTGTCGTCGTTTGTTTCTTCTGCAAAATTGTTCATCACAACTTTCAGCGTTGCTTGATCTGCTACCGGACGTATACCTAGTTGATTGATTCTGCCTTTTGGGACCATCATCTGCATATTCGGCATTTGAATCAGAAAATATTCCTGCGTCTTACCTAAAATCTCTTTTTCTTCCATTCCTTCAATCACACCGGCTCCATGCATTGGATAAACAATTTTATCACCTATTTGAAACAAATCCGCCACCTCCGAAAGTATTCACAATATCATTATAACACATTTCATCAGAGGATAAAAATTTATATTCTATCATGTTAATTTATCACTAGTCAATTCTTTTTATTTGAGTTTTTTCAGAAAAAGCCTTTTTTTACAAAAGAAGCGAGAGCATCCAGTCCTCATGATTCTTTCTTGCATATACTAGCATTGAGTCACATTTAGGAGGGATGACAATGTGCAAATGTAAGTGCAAACATTCCCACTCACACTGCCATAAAAAGCATGACGATCATTGCCATAAGGATCCATGTAAAGAAAAAAAGTTTTGTCATAAAAAAGATAAATGGTTTGAGAGCGATTTTTGGGATACCTCTCGAAGCTACGATCCCTGTTATTTTCCTAAAAGTGTCTGCAGCAGATGTAAAAAGCGTCGCAGAAGAAGACATAGTTACACATTTTAAGGCTTGACGCTTTTCCTGCTTTTCCTTTTCCCGGCTGAAAAGCCGGTTTTTTTCTTTTATATGGATAGGCTCATGATGCAGATCTGTCTCATAGGATATGGTAACCTGACATAAAGGATGAGATATACATGAACGATATGAATAGCCAAATGAATCATTATCACCAAGAAAATCCTTATCACACAGTTGAAAATGTGTATACAGCCAATCATGAGCATATGGTCGCGCCAAACATGCATGATCATATGAATATGCCAAACCATTATCATAGCGGCAAAAAAGATGTGTCTAACGCGCACCATCCACATCATCATTCAGTTTATTCGCCGTTTCCAAATCAGCATGATTACTTTTCAAAGCATGTTCCAATGAAGGATCACCATCATCTAGGTCAATATGGTGGATACGGGATGATGCCATACCATCCATACGGTTATCAAGATATGCATATGATGATGCCAACAAACCAGCAAATGCCAGGCCATTTTTACGGAATGAATCAACCAAATGCGCTATTTCCCCGCTATTACTAAAGAATGACAAAATAAGAGCATAATATCCCATTTAATACCATATGGTGATATGGTAACATTATAGGTAAATAATGGGTGTGATCATCTATTATTTACCTATATTCAACAAGGGGGAAGGAAAAAATGAAAAAAACATGGACGATTCTTATGATGGGGATGCTCACATTGGTTATGACATTGTCAGTACCGCTTTCTGCATCTGCTGAAGGAGCCAAAACAGAGGAAGGCAAAGCAACAACCAATGCAAAACCAGCTGCACTTTACGCAAAAATTACAGGAGCAAGTAAGCAGGAATGGTCTTTTTCTGACATTGAGCTGACGTACAGTCCAAATTCTATTCTAAGTCTTGGTGCGGTTGAGTTCACTCTGCCAAAGGGTTTCCAAGCAACAACTAAAGACATTATGAACGGTAAAGCATTAAAAGACAGCTACATTTTGAACAACGGACAAACCGTTCGTATTCCACTCAGATTGGATTTATTTGGAATTTCAAAATATACATTAAAGCTTTCACATAAAGTACTCCCTGCTGCAGGTACATATACGTTCCGCGCAGAAAATCGAGCAATCAGCATCGGTTCTACATTTTATGCAGAAGATACGATTGATATTCATACACGACCAGATGTGGTCACACCCCCAAATCCTTGCGGATGCTAAATAAAAAAGCGCTCAGATTAGAGCGCTTTTTTATATCACATCACCCGTTTAAACATCTTCTCCATTTCATAAGTGGAATTATATGCAGGAAATCACACAAGAACTTACGTTCTCTTGTTATTGCGTTTCCTGCGTTTTATATTATTGTTACATCATACCCCTTTATAGTTTGTCATCAATTTGTGGGCATTTAGTGGGCAAGCCCATATAACTCTATATTAATGATGAAAGGAGGAATCATACCTCATGAACATAAACAAAATAAGATCATTCCTTTATAAAACATCAAAAATCTTGGGAGATGTTAACGCCGTTCAAAAGGGCACTATAGGCAAACGTATAGCTCGCCGCGCTGCCGGTAAAGCATCCGGCAAGCTAATGAAAAAGATATTCAAATAAAAAAGGCCCCTCCAAACGGAAGGGCTTTCTCTAATTCTGAATAATT
>Ga0268252_1001681_pt1 | contig 12131 bp, 15 predicted proteins | sample AgamicMgSfrz_FD_200244 | JGI IMG/M metagenome (GOLD analysis project Ga0268252, IMG submission 200244) | Agave microbial communities from Guanajuato, Mexico - Mg.Sf.rz (v2) (version 3) | ecosystem: Host-associated > Plants > Phyllosphere > Phylloplane/Leaf | place: Guanajuato, Mexico | collected... | reverse complement strand
TCGAGATGGATTAAGTAATTCGGAAATTGCTGAAAAATATGGAGTTAAGCCTAATATGATATCCAGAATACGTTCTGGTGAACGTTGGGCAAATGTTATAATTTAGTATTTAAATTAGATTTAGCAAAGATACGTGTCTTTGCTAAATCCTTAATATGTATACGTGCAAAATAGAAAGCAAATGGTTAAAAGCAGAAAAAGATGTTGAATAATGGTCATAAAATGCCAATTTTAGAAAGGGGCGATATTTATAACTGTTGAAGAGTTGCCAAATGGAAGAATAAGAAAGTTTGAATACATGGCACTAATGGATGGCGATTACTATGATGTGTGCAGCGTAAGAAGAAAAACAGGCAAAATAAACCTTGCTTATGGTAGCGGCACATTTTGGGCAGATTTAAGCGATATTGAGAAATTAGTTAAATATGACGAGAACTATAATATAGTCGATGTAGTTAAATAAAATAAGCATTTAAAATAAGGGAGATGCGAAATATTGAAGTATTTTAAACTTTGGCTTGTAAATTTATTAGCTTGCGTAATGGGAGTTTTAGCATATTTAGAAACTGGGGATACAGTTTGGATTAAAGCTATAGTTGGCTTATTGATGCTTGCAACAACCGTTACAGGTATTGTCTATCATTTAAACAAAGAAAATTAATACGGAGAAATGTTTATATTTAATATAGATATTTTGAAACACATGTTAAAGGAGAACAACAATTAATGAAAGACACTTCACGATTTAAGAAACAAATGTTTTTTTCACTATTAACTATGGCTTCTTTAATATCAAGTATGTTAGTACAATTCGTAACGCCAAGTTATACTGCTCAAGTCATAGTAAGCTCTATTTTAATTATTTCATCACTATCTCATTACCACATTTCCAATGGTCATCAAAAAAGGAATGCTCTTTTAGTAAATCGTTTGGGTACAGCAGGCTTTGTTTTTATGGGAGCAAATAATATAGCTGAGCCATTCATTGGACCAGTTGGCAGCATTGTGTTGGTAGGGTTAGCATTGCTCCTTATTACACCTGTTCTGGTTTTTGAAACAATAGACATAAAGAAAATGTTAAATCAAAGTGATGATGAATAATAAAAATTAAATAAAATACAAACAAGGCTTTAATATGTAAGCCTTGTTTTTTTACCTTCGAATATAGATTTCTTGGCAACATAGGAAGATAAATAACAAGCATAAACTGCGTGATATAATTTAGATACATATAGATATAGATACTTTTTGCTACTGGCTTAATAAGTTAATCAAAAACATATATAGTATCTTAATTAAAGAAGTGTTAACTTATTAAAAGCGGATAATGAATATCTTAAAGAATTAAAACATGCATATGAAGGCTTGCACAAGTTGAAATTTAAAAAAGAGGTTTGAAATTTAGTAGAAATACTTATAACGAATGAAGAAAAAATAAAAGCTTTAGACACTTTCCGTGCTTAGAGGTATGCGTAAAAGAGTACGGAACATGGAAAAATGCCTTAAAAGGAGTAGAGGTGAAATACGGTAATAAAAATACTGAAAATTGATAAATAGCGAAAGATAACAACTAATACAAAAGCAAAAAACTACCGTTTATATTGGTTTAAATTCCGTATTTATAACAACATTTAGCAAATAAATGCTATTTTTAAACCTTCAAAACAAAAATTATTTTATAATGTATAAAAGACTCATATCTTTGAGTGTAAGAAAGGAATTCACCATGACAGTTGTAATTAACACCAAAGAAAACAATGCAAAAGAAAGATTTAAGCGTAATAACTATTGGGTAGAGGACTTATTTACTAAATTTTATATTGCTAATAGACATTTACCTCACGAAATAAAAGCTATGAGGGAAGTAGTTTATGAACAGATTGATATAAAAGTAAAAAAGCCTGTATTTTCAAGAGCAGAAGCAAAGGATTTGCATAATAGTAATGAATTTGATTGGTCCAATTATAGTGCGTCCACAGAAAATAGCATTAAAGAAAAATACAAGCACAACAACTTCTGGATACAGCATTTATTTACAAGATTTTATATCGAGAATCAACATTTACCTCATGAGGTAAAGGCTATGAGAGAAGTTATTTATGAAGAAGTCAATGTAAAGGTAAAAAAACCTGTATTTTCAAAACAGGAAACAGATGAGCTACACAGTACGGATGAATTTGATTGGTCTAATTACAGCGGGTAGGCTTTTCAATTCATATAAAAGAGTTTAAAAAACTAAATACACATTTATGAGACCCAGTACTATTCTGTGGTCTTTTTTAATATCTATAGACCTAAAGTATATGCTGGATTTAATTTTATCTTTTTTAACAGCTTTTTTATTTTAGAGTTATAACATAGGGGAAAATAACAAAGGAGAGATTTAAATGACAAATTTAAGTTTAAAATACATTCTTATGTGTGGAGGTATATTTGCATGCACACTAATAGGTTTTGTTGCTGTTTTTTTAGACAAAATTGAATTAGCAGATGCTGCATTTGCATTAGTGCCTCTATATGTTATGTTCCTATTTATTTTTCCTAAAACAAAAAGAAATTAAACTTAAAAAGCCTGCTTTTACGTTAAAGTGGGTTTTTTATTGTACAGTTTATTATTTTCTAAATCACAGAAAAAATGTAATGAAAATTTCAGTAAATTCCTTTAATATAGCTATATAGAAATATAGGGTAAAAGATACAACTTAAGAGGGGAACAAAAATGAAAATTATTAACTATAAACAAGAGAAACCTAGCCTATTAAAACAAATTTTAAAAGATAAAGTATGCTATTTGGCTCTATATAAAGAGAAGCCAGCGGAGGATATTTCAACAGAATTAGGCATTAGCAAAGCAGATATTTTTGAATGTATTCAAGAGTTAAAAGAACAAGGGTTAATCCATCGTAACTTTTCATTAGAACTACCTGCCGCTCGGAAGAAGATGATGCACGAAGTATGTGCTGACTATTTTTCTGATGATGTCCAAAATGAAGAATTAGAGCGGGTGAATAGGTTAAAGAATAGTGTGTACTATCTTGCTATGCATGAGCACCGAAGCAAAACGTATATATCTGAAGAACTTGCAATTAGCAAAGAAACTGTTCAGAAGTATATAGGGAAACTTAAAAATGAAAAAAGAATTCCTGCTAACTTTTCATTTAGGGTGAGTATCTTTACAGAAGAATTAAAAGAAAAGGTTCGTGTATTAATACTAGAAGAAAAGAAAAACACAATTGATATAGCAAATGAGTTAGACATTGCAAGAAGCACTGTTTATTCATGTATTAATGTGCTTAGAAAAGAAGGAAAGCTCCCTAGTAACTTTACTCCTTCAAAAAGAACAAAAACCGAGTTAAAAGAAAAAATTTATTCTATGGTAGTACATGAAAAGAAAAGCCCTGCTACTATTGCAAACGAACTTGGTTATTGTGTAGCAAATATTTATTGTTATATTCAAGAACTTAAAGCAGAAGGAAGGCTTCCAAATACCAGGTTTAGAAAGAATCTATATACAAATGCATAACCCCTAACAATCATAAAGAAACCATCTATATACTCAAGTTAAATACATTTAATGGTTTCTGCTGAGTTTGTAGTTCTAATTTAAATACTTTTAATTAGGAAATTAGAATTAAAACAGTGGTAAAAATGGTTAAAATTTAATAAAATAGAAATACCTTGAATGAAAGGAGAGATTTTAATGGCTGAAAAATGTCCTGCGTGCGATGGAACTGGTAGAGATGCTTATTTAGTTGGCGGTGGTCCGTTCACTGACTCAAAAACATGCGACAACTGTGATGGTACAGGCGAAGTTGAAGAATAAATAAGGACTATTTTTAACTAAACATAGATTTAAAAAAGTAGTGGATATTACATAACTACTTATTATACTTAACTAAGACTTCAGATTTGTTCTGAGGTCTTTTTTGTTTTGAGTTTATAAATTCCTTATTAAACTTAAATTAATGGCTTAGCGGTTTATTCTGATGCTTTAAATGATGAATTAAAAAACAATAAACAAATTCCTGTTGAGATATAAGAGGAAGGAAGAAAATTATTAAACTTGTTACCTTTAACAGAAAAAACTACCCCATGAAAGTAAGGTAGTTTTTTTGTTTCATGAATGGTAATCAATAGTTAGCTGACATTGCAGAACGTCTTGAGTAGTTTGTTCAGGTTAGTAAAAATTTATGTACAGAAAGGAGGAAAATCTGCTAGCCATATTCAGTAGGTTTTTCTGTTATGTGTCAAGGAATTAAAATTGATACTTTACATATTTTTAGCAGTTTTCTTAATAAAGGAGCTTTTTATTCGTTATAGGAAGTATACCTATAACATCCATTATTGTACTTACAGATGAATGCAATATACACGTTTCTACTATCTTTTTAATAAACCATATTTATGATTTTTTTCTAATAAGTCTTAGATGCCATGGTAACCAAAAACCATAAGCAATAATGAATACAGGAATAGAGCACCATGTATGCCATCCCTTTAACTTCATATATCCAACTTGAACAAGCATCCATTCCGATAAAAAAGATAAAAGAGTAAAGAGGAAAACATATGTCCATTTTTTTTCTTCTTTTAAATAGTTAAGAAATATTATTGCATAACAGGATGGAATGATGCCGTAAGTTATATAATCACCAATTCCTTCTTGTTTTGGCTCTTTACCCAAATCAAAAACATCCAAGTAATTCATCATAAAGAAAGCATCTACTGATAATGCTACATAGCTAATAGTACCAAAGGTAAAATAAATTTCTCTCCAAGTTAATCTTTTCGGCATTACAAATAGGTAAACTAAAGCAACAACACCTAAAGTTATAGGAAACCATATACCTTTCGAGAACAAATCTAAGTTTTGTACAAACTTTTCCATAGTGCGTCTCCTTTAAGCTTTATAAAAGAAAAACATGTTTTAATACCGTATATTTTAAGAATTATTTACTATTATTTGTTAATCCATACATAGATATGCCCGTGAGCTTTAAAGACATTAGTTGAGAAATTATCTATTGGACACATAAAAGAATTAAATCTCATCTTAATATGACCTACTGCCGATAAAGCACATTATGGCGACTACCGGTGTATTCGATATCTAGCTTAAAAACAAAAAAACTACTGCTCCTGAACAATAGTTTTTTGTTTACACTTGGTTTTATACGGAGTGATGATTTACATCATCTTTAGTAGTTTGCTCAAGCCATTAATAACCTATTCATCAAAAAGAAAATGGAATTTTATGAGATGATGCCTCACAGCGTCTTGTGTAGTTTGCTTAAAGTATGGTTTGATATTCAGATTGTTTATTTTTATGTTTCTTCATCGGCTCTGCGTCTATGTTAATTTGTCTCAATATATCTTCGTATTTGAAGTTTTCGTCAATCTGAAGGATTATTTTTTTAGGTTTATTTTCGTACTTCTGAATTAATTTTAGCAGCAATGGACGCACATGTTTATCAAATATATTTAATTTTGTTACACCTCGTTTTAAAACTTCTAAGTTGCTTGTACCTAATCTTTTATGGCATCGTTCTAAACAAAGTTGGAAAGGTACATCTAGAAAGATAATAATATCTGCTTTTTTAAATCTTTCTTCATATGTTTCTTTATAACCCCAACCTTCTACTACCCATTTATCTTTATCTAATAATTTGTTTAGTTCTCTTGAAAAATGTCTGATTTGTTGTCTGGTAGGAAAAGGAGTTGTTTTTAAAAATTTGAGTTTTTCATCCATTTCAAAGAATGGAAGTGAAAGGTCTTTGCTTAACTTTTTCCCTAATGTAGTCTTACCTGCACAGCCGTTTCCAAGAATACATATCTTAGACAATTTTCACCCTCCTTTTTGAGATTGACAGTTTGATTACTGTCCCAACCAATGCTATATATATGTCCCAAAGGAGGCTAATTAGTACGTTTTTCTTTATTATCTTAAAAAGGTTCTTTAATAGAATAAAAAAAAGGCTTAAGCCAGCTGCTACTATACTAAGTATTTACTTATGATAAAGACAATTGTGTTAACTTGAAATGAATATGATACCCAAGGATTTTTAAGAATAATTATGTTAAAATGGTATAAAAAGGTATTTAGTTAAGGGGATGTTTATGGCTTTTATTCTTAACAATTGTTTAGGCATTGGAATAATTTTTCCTATAATATTTTTTGTAAGTATAGTTGCTGGAAAAAGAATAAGTTCTCTTTTGGTTTCTTTAATTACTTTATTGTTTGGGTTATTTTTAACTTTTTACGCTGCTAATAAAATGAATGGATTCGAAGCTATAGACGTATATGTAAAAGGATTAATCTTTGTTGGGGAAGCTTTAATCTTATTAGTTGTTACAAGTATATTTATAGTGATGCAAGAAAGAACAAAAAAAGAAAACAATCTAGGGTAAAAGATTTTACCCTAGATTGTTAAAATGTTTCTATAACTGTAATTATGCAAAATAACTTTGTGTGTGGTATGCATACCTGGATGCTTCTTATTTAGTAAAAGAATGGTGATATAATTATCGAAAGACCCATGCAGGGAGTAGGAACATAATGGATACAAAAGAAAAGCAAAGTTCAAAATTTAGCATTATGTTTAAATCCTACGAACAATTTTTGAAAAAGATTTTAAATTTGTTCTTACTAGATGATATTTCATAAAAAGGCTTTTAAGAGATATATTCCTAAAAAACGAAAAAGCTACTGTGACCTAATCAGTAGCCTTTTCTGCACTCGATTGCTAAAGGATTTTCGTAGATACCTCACGGCGTCTTATGTAGTTTACTCAAGTTGCTATTTATTATTCGTAGGTCATTAGAAAAAGGATGTAAATTATTTTTTGCGGGATATTCGAATTAAACAGTCAGTAAGAAAGAGAATAGCAAAGGGAGTAGCATAAATACCGAAAGTTGTAAGAAAAACTTTATAAGTTTTACCCTTCATTTATATGAATCCACCTTTATATATTAGAGTGAATATTTTAGCTTTTGTTAAGTAGAATGCTCTGATAAAGAAAAAATATGTATAACAAATAACAGCTTGAATTAAGCCGCTATTTGTTTGTAGTTGCCGATAACGTGTTTTATGTTAACTAGAAATGGATTTAGAATTAGAATGCATTTTTATTTTCAATCTTTAATTAATTACTACCTTTTTTCATTTTTCATAATAAGCTCGTAATATTCAAGTGTTGGAATCATGTTACAAGTAGAAAAGAGATTTAGAAAAGACAACATAGATGAATTTCTTTCTTTGCTGGTAGATGTTTTAACCAAATAATAGTGTACAGGTATAACCTATATAAATTGCTTTATTACAGTGTCTGTATATGAATGGAACCTTTTACTACTATGTAGTAGTATAAATAATGAAAATAACTAATTTGAAAGGGAATTACTAAATAATGCGAGATGATTTAAAAGAGAAAATTTACTCTCTAATCTTAGAAGAGCATAAAACAGCGAATGAAATTAAAAATGAACTGAATATATCTAATCCATCACTCCACTATTATATTAAGAAGTTAAAAGAAGAAGAAAGAATTCCAAAAGACTTTTCCTTTTTACGTACGATATCTAAAAAGGACAAAGAAGATATTTGTTACTTGATATTGCAAGAAGGAAATACTGTGCAACAAGTTGGTGAAAAACTAAATATAGGTGATACTAAATTACGCAAGTGCATAAATGAACTTAAAGAGGAAGGGCTGTTACCGCAGTATTTATCTACATATTCCAATTTGTCAGCAGAACAAAAAGAGACAATTAGATATCTGGCTGTAGAACAAAAACAAACTCAAAAATCAATTTCTAAAACATTAGGCGTTGGCGTCAATACAATGGTTAAATATGTGAAACAACTTAAAGATGAAGGAATACTTCCGAAAGATTTTGTATTTAAAAAAGGTGGGAAACCTTTTCGAAGAGGTCGTTTATCTGAAAAAGATAAAGAGAATATTCGCGTAATGGTGTTAGAGAAGAACTACATGGCTATTGAAGTAGCGGATGAGTTAGATGTTAGCCTACCAACGCTTACTAAATATATGTTGCAGCTTAAAGAAGAAGGAATCATTCCTCAAGAATTTTCGTTTGCTGAAAGAAAACGTAATAACAAATACTAGAATATCCTTTTTAAGACCTGTCCTTTAAGAACAGGTCTTTTTTTATTAGAAATAACTTTACGTAGTAGCGGTAAATCTTTCGTTCTCTCGCAATAATTCACTACATCCAAATACGCTGTTAAATAGTCACCTTTCTACCATTGTTAACAAATTAACAGATGCAAAATCCTCTATATAAAATTACAATATTTTTCTAACTTCATACCTATCGCACATGCCGCTAATTTGTAGTAATATGATGAATGCTAATATTTGATACGAAAGGGAATTACTAATGCCTAAAAGGGACGATTTAAAAGAGAAGATTTATTCTCTAGTCTTAGAGAAACACAAAATACCGAAAGAGATTAAAGCTGAACTACAAATATCTAACCCATCTCTTTACTATTACATTAAAAAATTAAAAGGAGAAGGAAGAATCCCATCGGATTTTACCTTTTCGCGTACAATATCTAAAAAAGATAAAGAAGATATCTGTTACTTACTATTACAGCAAGGAAAGACCATGAAACAAGTAGGTGCAGAATTAAATATTACGACACCAAAATTGCGTGAATGTGTAAAAGAACTAAAAAAAGAAGGATTAATACCACTGAATTTTTTCACAAAATCTAATTTATCCATAGAGAAAAAAGAGAAAATTAGATATTTGGCAGTGGAAAAAAGACAGACATTAAAATCCATTTCCAAAGAATTAGACGTTAGTTCTAATACAATGGTTACGTATGTTAAGCAACTTAAAGAAGAAGGCATACTTCCTAAAGACTTTGTATTTAAAAAAGGTGGAAGACAATATTTTCGTAGAGGTCCTTTAATTCATAAAGAAAAGCAACAAATTCGTGTAATGGTTCTAGAGAAAAAATGCATGGCTATAGAGGTAGCGGAAGCATTAGGTGTTAGTTTACCGACGTTTAGTAAATATATGTTACAACTGAAAGAAGAGGGATTCATTCCTCAGGAATTTACATTCGTAGGAAGAAAACGTAAATAATAAATGTAGAAAATAACTATTCAGACCTGTCCTAGTCTATAAGAACAGGTCTTATTCATAATGTATGTAAACGTGTGTGTTAATAGCAAATTTATATGGTTATTATGCAGGGTCTCTGCATTCAAACAGTTCATTAGGCTTCAACTTTCTTACCTTAAATGATTTCATCTCCCAGCCATTAGTGTGATAATCTTTTTTAATTGTAACTGTAAAAATGTGAGAAGGTGGATTGTGAGGACCAGAGTAAGACATTCCTTCAATTGTTGCTTCAAACATCATGGAGCCCGGATGGTCTAATTTCTTAATAGATAATACTCTCAAGCAATCAAAGCTTATTTCTTTGCCTTTATCAGCTCCATAATACTTCTTTGCTGCTTGTACCATTTGTGGATACAGTAAATCAATTACAGCATCTTCTAAAATGTTTTCACGGGTGGGTTTTGTGACAGGTCTATTTACTTCAGCATAAACGAACGAAGTCGCAAAAAAGACAGTAATTGTTATTATAAATACAACTAAAAGACATTTCTTCATATTATCTTCTCCTTGCTCCCCTGTAGACTTCCCGCTAGACAACCTAATTATTTCATTCTCTATCTGAACTTTTGTTTTCTTGATACTTTTACTAATGCTAACCGCTCCATAGGGCATACTACCAGCAAACAAATTTACATAAGGAGAATAAGAATGACTATACGTAACACGGCTATTATTTTAATATTTACACTTGTTTATGGCGTTAGCGGTACATCAGTAGCTGCTATCGTAGCGGATAACACCTCACCGACTATCCAAGTTCAGCCACCTAAAGAAACACCGTCACATGCAAAATGGGGCAAAAAAGCAATGGTAGAAGTGAAAAAGAAATACCCTCATGCAGAAATTTATGACTACAAACATGTTGGAAGACAGGAAAAAGCCCATACAAGTACAGAGACCTTCTATCTATGGATAAGAGAAAAGCAAAAATCATCTAAGGTAACAGTCAACATTACGTTCGATTCTAACTCAGAAAACATAATAAGTGTTACTGTTCAGCCCTCTAATAATTAAATGTTAAACAAGTTTACTTTCTCTTTAGTGCCTGATTTATGGAAGTCACATATATTGGAGGAGACAACATGAAAAAATTAATGCTTTCTCTTTTTAGTTTGTTATGTCTTTTTGCTATGGGTACAGGTATCGCTGTGTCTGCCTTAACCATACAGAAACTACCTATAGCAGAAAAATCCAAACAATGGGAAGTGGAAATTACAAAACCAGATGAGGATGACCCTCATTTGTTAAAGGCAAAAAGAGGTCTATATAATGTGTATAGCTTGAATTTAAGAAACATCAGTAAAGATGCACGAGATGTAAAGGTTCAATTGTTTAGAAACGAACCAAATTCTTTTACTAGGTACGGGTTGCTACCTACTATTGAACCTTCTCACCTTTCCAGAACAAAAGAAGTAACTTTACATATTTCTAATTTCGGATTATCCGAAAAAGCAACTGAATTAACAGTATTAGTTACTTGGAAAGAGAAAAATCATAATAGAGATTATCAAGAGACATTTACTTTTCAGCAGAATAAGAGAAGTATTTATTCAAAATAAGCATTAAATAGAGACGTATTAAACAAAAAGATGTATAAAAATATAAAAAAAGCGAAGAATGGCACAATCATTCTTCGCTTTTTTATATAATAAGCCTGAAAACTTACTTATAGTTATTTTGAATGTTCCTGTCTAATTCTGAATTAACAGTTTAGTGGAACAAATGATTTATGTAAGGGATATATACACGTATTGTAATACATTTAGAAAACATACAAGCGCACGGAGAGGATTTTATGATGAAGACTAATCACAGCACATTACATATAAACAAACAATTACCTGAGGAAAAAGGATTACCTGTACGTAGTACTACTAGGCTTAAAGAAGAGCGCAGACAGAAAGTCCGCTCTATCGTTTTAGCTAAAAAGTATAGTATAAGTGAAATAGCAAAAAAAATGGATGTTTCTGAACAAACCATTTACAAAGATGTAGAAGAACTTAAAAATAAAAAACAAATTCCAGAAGATTATAGTTTGAAGTATTCAATGTCTAAAAAAGAGTTTGAAAATCATATTTGTTCGTTAGCTACATCAAATAGGGCGTTTACTATAGCCGAATTTGCTAAGGAGTTAAAAACCAGTGAAAGCAAAGCGTATTCTTATGTGAATAAACTAAAGGAAGAAGGAAGAATCCCTAAAACTTTCTTGTTCCGCCATGCTTCTGTAAACGATGAGCTTAGAGGAAGAATCTTCTCGCTTGCATTGACTAAGGATTACTCAATAACGGAAATTGCTAACCATGTTGGAGTTAGTCACACAACTGCTCGGGAGCACATAAAGAAACTTATTCAAGAAGAAAGACTCCCTGAAGATTTTACTTTACCACGTTTTTCACCTATGGGAGACTTTGCTGATGAAATATATACTTTAGCATACATAGAGAAGAAAAGCGCAGCGGACATTGCTGAACAATTAAGTATTTCTACAACTACTGTTTATCTAGGTGTTAAAAACTTAAAAGCGGATAAACGAATTCCAGAAAGCTTTTCGTTCAGAAAATCTTATAAAAATAAGAAACAAACCATTAAAGATAAAGTATATACCGCTATTAAAAAAGAGAAAAAAAACGCTGAAGTAATAGCCATTGAATTAAAGGAAGATACAAAGATAATTTATCGTTTAATAAAAGAACTACAATTAGAAGGCAAATTAACAGGAAAACACACGAAAGTCTCAAGTAGTTCAGAAGAGCAATTAAAAGACCAAATTCCTTCACTTGCACTAGTGGAAAAGAAAAGCGTTCATGAAATTTCAAACAAACTCGGCATTAACCAAGCAACCACCTATAAATTTATTAAGGAATTAAAAGATGAAGGAAAGCTACCAGTAGACTTTTCGTTTACACTTTTTATGTCTAAAAGTGAGTTTAAGGATAAGGTTCGTTCATTCATTCTTGATAAACATTACGATATAGATA
>Ga0268252_1001680_pt1 | contig 12133 bp, 8 predicted proteins | sample AgamicMgSfrz_FD_200244 | JGI IMG/M metagenome (GOLD analysis project Ga0268252, IMG submission 200244) | Agave microbial communities from Guanajuato, Mexico - Mg.Sf.rz (v2) (version 3) | ecosystem: Host-associated > Plants > Phyllosphere > Phylloplane/Leaf | place: Guanajuato, Mexico | collected... | reverse complement strand
TTCCTCCGTACCCTTATCATGCGGATAATATTATATTAAAATAAAAATAAGCCCTCTCCTTTAAATAATAAAAGAGAGGGCTTATTTTAAGTACGCGCCTTAGAGGATTCGAACCTCTGACCGTACGCTTAGAAGGCGTATGCTCTATCCAGCTGAGCTAAAGGCGCATGATTTTGTTCAATTATGTATTACATAAGTAATTATGGCTCCGCAGGTAGGATTCGAACCTACGACCGCTCGGTTAACAGCCGAGTGCTCTACCACTGAGCTACTGCGGAACAATAATATGGTGGGCCTAAATGGACTCGAACCATCGACCTCACGCTTATCAGGCGTGCGCTCTAACCAGCTGAGCTATAGGCCCATATTATTTTGGAGCGGGTGATGAGAATCGAACTCACGACATCAGCTTGGAAGGCTGAGGTTTTACCATTAAACTACACCCGCGTTATTTAGAGAGGGATTATGATTATTACCAGTCTTCCCTCTATGACTGGGCTAGCTGGATTCGAACCAACGAGTGACGGAGTCAAAGTCCGTTGCCTTACCGCTTGGCTATAGCCCAATGAAAAAATATGGGGCGACTGATGGGAATCGAACCCACGAATGTCGGAGCCACAATCCGATGCGTTAACCACTTCGCCACAACCGCCAAGGTTATAAATTGTAATGGTGGAGGGGGACGGATTCGAACCGCCGAACCCGAAGGAGCGGATTTACAGTCCGCCGCGTTTAGCCACTTCGCTACCCCTCCGACATAAAATGAAACATGCTGCTATTTTTTTGTGAAAAATGGCGGTCCGGACGGGACTCGAACCCGCGACCTCCTGCGTGACAGGCAGGCATTCTAACCAGCTGAACTACCGGACCAGATTGCGGGGACAGGATTTGAACCTGCGACCTTCGGGTTATGAGCCCGACGAGCTACCAGACTGCTCCACCCCGCGATAATAATATTTAAATTGAGTTATATGGAGGAGGAAAGGGGATTCGAACCCCTGCGCGGTTTGACCCGCCTGTCGGTTTTCAAGACCGATCCCTTCAGCCGGACTTGGGTATTCCTCCTCGAAACGCATTCCTATGGTGGACCTTGTAGGACTCGAACCTACGACCGGACGGTTATGAGCCGTCTGCTCTAACCAACTGAGCTAAAGGTCCAAACATGTTTAAAATAATATGGTAGCGGCAGAGGGGATCGAACCCCCGACCTCACGGGTATGAACCGTACGCTCTAGCCAGCTGAGCTACGCCGCCATTATTTTGATATAGTTAATTAAATTAATTGGTGGAGCCTAGCGGGATCGAACCGCTGACCTCCTGCGTGCAAGGCAGGCGCTCTCCCAGCTGAGCTAAGGCCCCAATTTTCAAAAAAAGCATTCATGGTCGGGAAGACAGGATTCGAACCTGCGACCCCTTGGTCCCAAACCAAGTGCTCTACCAAGCTGAGCTACTTCCCGTTTATATATGGCGCGCCCGAAAGGAGTCGAACCCATAACCTTCTGATCCGTAGTCAGACGCTCTATCCAATTGAGCTACGGGCGCATTTTTATTTTGTCGTAGTAATTCTGGAGCGGAAGACGGGGTTCGAACCCGCGACCCCCACCTTGGCAAGGTGATGTTCTACCACTGAACTACTTCCGCATATTGAATTAAATGGTGCGGGTGAAGGGAGTCGAACCCCCACGCCTTGCGGCGCTAGATCCTAAGTCTAGTGCGTCTGCCAATTCCGCCACACCCGCATTATGGTGAGTCATGCAGGATTCGAACCTGCGACCCTCTGATTAAAAGTCAGATGCTCTACCAACTGAGCTAATGACTCATCTCATTTTAAAAAGATGGTGCCGACGAGAGGACTTGAACCCCCAACCTACTGATTACAAGTCAGTTGCTCTACCAATTGAGCTACATCGGCGTATATGGTGGAGGATGACGGGATCGAACCGCCGACCCTCTGCTTGTAAGGCAGATGCTCTCCCAGCTGAGCTAATCCTCCGAAATATTGGTGACCCATACGGGATTCGAACCCGTGTTACCGCCGTGAAAGGGCGGTGTCTTAACCGCTTGACCAATGGGCCTTAATTCTAATTTTTCTTTTGCTGATTCAGCGTTTGTTTCGTTTGTTGTATCAGCGACAAGTAGTATTATATAACTCTTTAAGAGTTATCGTCAACACTTTTTCAAAACTTTTTTTAAAAAAATAGACGTTTTTTTCATAAACCCTGTTCCATCAAGGTTTATGGGTGTTTTTTTCGATAGGTTTTTTATTTTACACTATAAATTTCAATGATAAAAGCACTCTTTAGACAAGAAAAAAACTATCGAATTAAAAAAAAAGTGGATTATATGGATTAATATTATATGTAACATCAGCCCTAAAAAAAAAGACACTTCAATTTAATTTGAAATGTCTTTTGTCATATATAAAGTTAACAACTACTCCTGTGTTTTCTTTACAAGAAGGTTTTTTATCTGAATTATAATTCTTGTAATTCATCTTTCGGTATTCTCTTAAGTACTTCTTGTACATTGATTGATATATCTTTTGGCATGAATGCCATCAAGCCTCATGAGGTTCTTTATATTCTGCTTTGCGGCTAAATATGACAGGCCCACCCTTGATAGATGCAATGGCTTTTTTATTGTGTTTAATTGAATTTCTACGTTTAGTCATTTCTTGGTCAGATATCATTTTCTTTACTACTTCAAAATCAATATAATTGCCGCTCATCTCGCACCTCCAGAAAGCTCTTGAACTGTTAGCATAAGCATTTCATTAGCGCCTTCAAATTGAATAGCTTGATCTTGAGTCAATTCATAATCAGTTTGTACTGCCACAGTTATTACGTGACTTACTTCACTTCTATTCTTAAGTATAGGATAACATATTAAATAGGTGTTTTAATCTGATTGCTTCGTTCAATTAAAAGTTATCTCCTGTTTAAAATAACAATCAATAATTAATATTCGATCATCAGCTTCTTCTGCTTATATCAGCCAGCATAAACATATTCCATGACAAAAAATAAACAAATAGAAAAGTACTTAAAGAAGGAAATTGATTGGAGCGTTAAGGGGTGAGTCTCCTACAGGATTAACGCGACAGGCGAGACCCATCAGGCGTATATGCCGATGCCTCTCGCCCTGTAACGGAAATCAATTCCCCCCTTTTAATATGTTTAAAATCATTCCTGAATGTGTTTGTCTACGAAAAAAAAGCGGGCAATTGCCCGCTTTTTATCTAATCTTCTATTCCAAACTGCTTGCCGGACCAAAAAATTCAAAATGAATATTTTCTGCTGGCACTTCTAATGCTTTCAAATGAGAGTTTATCATTTTCATAAATACAGTTGGTCCGCAGAAATAGAAATCTGCATCCTTGCTTGGAATAATAGACTGTAGCCATTCTAAATCCATAAACCCTTCTTTATCATATGCCTTCTCTTCTAAATCTTGTTGCGTTGGTTCGGAGTATGCCACATAACTTCTAATATTTGCATGCTTTTCAGCTAATTCTTGCAGCTCTGCTTTCAATCCATGTACAGAGCTGTTCAATGCACCATGAATAAACACTACTTCTCTCTCTGGCTGCTCCTTAACAATCGTGTTAAGCATGCTTATCATTGGTGTAATACCAACACCGCCGCTAATCAATACAACTGGCGTTTCTTTATTATCAAGAACAAATTCTCCAGCAGGTGCACTTATTTCTAGTATAGAACCTGTTTGCACATCGCTGTGCAAATAATTAGAAACTACCCCATGTTCTTCTCTTTTAACGCTTATTCGATAGTAAGATTTGCCTGCTGCATCAGATAAGCTGTAATGACGTATATGAGAATACTCTTCTCCCTCTGGATGAACTCTGACTGTCAAATATTGTCCTGGAAGGAAGGAAGCAATTGCCTTTCCATCTTCCGGCTCTAAATAGAAGGAAGTTATACAGTCGCTTTCAGCCACTTTTTTTGTAACAACAAAGCTTCTAAAGCCTTCCCAGCCGCCAGCCTGCTCTTTTGCTTCTTGGTACATATCCTTTTCGATTCCGATAAATGCATCTGCAATGACGCCATAAGCTTCACCCCATGCACCGATAATCTCATCTGTTGCCGCATCCCCTAATACTTCCTTGATTGAATTAAGTAATGTCTCACCAACAATTGGATAATGCTCTGGCAATACACCTAATGCCCGGTGTTTTTGAGCAATTTGCTTAACAACTGGAATTATCGCACCTAATTTATCAATATGAAGAGCTGCTGCATAAACAGTATTAGCTAGTGCTGTTTGCTGCTTCCCTTCTCTTTGGTTAGCATGATTGAAAATATTCAATAACTCCGGATGTTTAGTAAATAGTGTTTTGTAAAAGTGAGTTGTTATCGCTGTTCCATGCACTTCTAGTACAGGCACAGTACTCTTAATAATTTCGATTGTTTTTTCGTTTAACATGATTACTTCCCCCATAATTTAAACATGTATTTGTTTTACATGTTTCTATTATACTTAACTTATTTATAAAAGATATATATCTAATACATCTTTCATAAATTTGTCACAATTACATCAGAAACAGTTTGGTGCTATAATAAAGAGAGCTTCAATGGAGGTTTTCTAATGAGATTAACAAATTATACGGATTATTCTTTACGCGTATTAGTATATTTAGGATTAAAAAAAACCGGTCAGTTGAGTACTATTCAAGAAATTGCTGATACATATAATATTTCTAAAAACCACTTGATGAAAATAATTCATCACCTTGGTAAGCTCGGTTATATAGAAACAATCAGAGGACGTAACGGCGGTATAAAGCTTGCAATGAACCCCACTGAAATCAATATCGGAAAAGTAGTTTTAGCAACAGAAGAGGATTTTCATATTGTCAATTGTTTTAGTGAAGGCAGGAATTATTGTATACTTACCCCTTCCTGCAAGCTTAAGCACGCATTAAATGAAGCACTGATGGCTTTTTTATCTGTTTTAAACAGCTATACTTTAGCTGATTTCCTTCATAATAATGATGAATTGAATGCTTTAATCGGCAACCCTTTTTCTGATAAATAGAAGGAAGAAAACCTCAAACTTTTATGCGTTTGAGGTTTTCTTCCTTTCTAACTATTTAAACGACCGATAATTTAAAGGATTTTACCATTTTTGCTTTTCGTCAAGAACAGTATGACCTTCATCACACTCATTCTTTAATACTTCTAATCGTCTTATTCTTTTACCAGTTAGATGCGATAATATTTGCAGGAACAGATGCATTAATTTACTGCTGTCACCATTGTTCATTATTAATCTTTCCAATATTCACACCTCATTTGTTTTTACTAATTATACCATTTGAATTAGGCATCATCCTAAAATTTAAAAGGAATTTTAAACAAATGAATTAATAAAGTGATAATAATAATGGATATTAGGTAGGCTCTTCCTGGTTTTTGCTGATGCAAGGCAATAACAGAAAACATGACAAGATCAAATATAAAGGAATACTCAAATTTCCAGCCGTTTTGATAGGATATTCTCCCCGTAATATAAAGGATTAACTCTACTATTATGTAGACAACTGACCATATTACTATATATGGAATCCTTTTTGACCAACGCGAAGGAAAATGTGAAAGAAACAGAAATACACTGATAGGCATTGTTATAAGTGCGTATGTAATGACAACCATTTCATGACCGTAAAAGAAATCAGGATGGAACTTCCACAATGTATCCTCCTTAACGATATACTCGTAAAGTAGTCCGCCAGTCGAAATAAATAACATGCTGGCATGATATTCCCGCCAGTTTTTCCAATCTCCCCACTTAAAAGAGGCTAAAATAGTAAGAAGTGTGATGGCAACGTGCATCAAACACAACCCTTTCAGATAATAATATAGGAAAGAGAATCATCTCTGAATAATTAAGAAGAGAGAACCTTTTTATATATACTTTCCATTTATGGGAAAGTTCATGTAAAAAATAGGTGTAAAATATGTCTTAACACTCTTCATTGTGAAAACAACCGGTAATTATGATAGTATTAAAAAGGATTTAAAAAGAGTATACAGAAACGAGGAAAGAGAAATGAGTGTGATCACAAAAAAAAAGCCCAATAATGTTAAGTTTCTATCACGTATTTTATTAGTAATTATTGGCGGCTTCATAACAGCTTACGGTCTTGAAGCAGTATTAATTCCAAACAATGTATCTGACGGAGGAGTTACGGGGATAAGCATTGTTATTTCCGAACTAACTAATCTTCCACTAGGTATCTTAATTGCAATATTAAATTTGCCTTTTGTATTTCTTGGTTATAAACAAATCGGTAAAAGTTTTGCAATATTCTCGGTAATTGGCATAGCCTCATTAGCTGCAGGTACAGTACTAATGCATCATATTAATACAATAATTCATGGAGATACATTGCTTATTACCGTTGTCGGCGGGATTATTATCGGTTTTGGCATGGGTCTTGCACTCCGTAATGGTGGAGCACTTGATGGAATCGATATGTTAGCAGTACTTCTATCCCGAAAACTGCCTTTTGGTACGAGTGATCTTATATTATTCTTGAATGTATTTGTATTTGCAATAGTTTCCATTGTATTTGGTCTCCAAGGAGCTATCCTCTCTGGTATCGCCTACTTTATCGCCTCAAAGGTTATCCATATCGTCGAAGAAGGTTTAAGTGGATCGAAAACCTTTAAAATCATCACAAGTGAACCAGAATTGATGGTAGAGACAATCCGTGACAGACTTGGCAGAAGTGCAACATACAGTCTTGTTCAAGGAGCTTATTCCAGCGAACAATTTAAAGAAATAACTTGTGTCATTAACAGGCTGGAAGAAAGCAAAATGAAAGAAATCATCTATGAAATTGATAAAGGCGCCTTTGTTACAGTATACGATGTAGCAGAAGTTAAGGGCGGTAATTTCAAAAAGAAAGATATTCATTAATCCAATATTGGTGTGCAAGGGACATCCTTTGCACACCTTTTATTATGTATTCCACAAAACAATAACCCCACTCTAGGAGTGAGGCTCTTGGTATAACTAGTATTTGCCTAAGCCAGAGTCTGGTGTCTGGATGATAACAGGGTTTTTATCTGGGTTCAGCCATTTTAAAACAGTTGTAACATTTGATTTTGACGTGGCCGTACAGCCGGCAGTATAGCCGTATTTTCCTGCAACATGGAAGAATATCGCACTACCTTTGCCTGCAACTGGGTTTTTCGTATTGTAATTAATAACAAACCCTAAATCGTACTCAGGAATATTCATTTTTTCAGCACTATTCCAGCGTCCATTGTTTTTGGAAGCCTTTTGCCATGTGTTATATAAGGAAGAAGCTGGATCATCTACCCATACATCATCATTCGTAATTTTACGGTATGGTAATTTAGTACCTGGATTTGCACCTCTGCCAAACGCAGTACCAATCGTATATTTTCCTGTTGGCGAAGCTTGTGAGCCTTCTGACATTTTGTCAGTCATCCCCTTTTTGCCAAGCACACCTGCCATTGAATCGACTTGCTTCCACTTACCCTTTGCTTTCTCAAATGTTCTGATTGTCGCTGTTTTCGATGAAGAATTCGCTGATGTAACTAAAATCAGCTGTTGGGCATTACCAAGTGTCTTCATATTATTTACAGTATCCACAATCGATTGCTTAGAAGAACTATTAGATGAAGTCGCTTTTACATATGTACCGCTGACATAGCCTGTTTTTCCTTTAAAGTCAATTTTATACCAGCCATTAGATTCCTTCTTCTGAACTGTCAGCTTTGTTCCCTTTTTTACAGAACCAATCACTTTAGACTTTGTATTTGAACCGCTTCTTACATTCAGTGTATCTGCCGTTACTGTATATGTAGTCTTTGTCGCAGATGTAGTCGCTTTCACATATGCACCGCTGACATAGCCCGTTTTCCCTTTGAAGGTAATCTTATACCAGCCATTAGATTCCTTCTTCTGAACTGTCAGCTTTGTTCCTTTTTTAACAGAACCAATCACTTTAGACTTAGTGCTTGAACCGCTTCTCACATTCAATGTATCTGCCGTTACAGTGTATGTTACCGAACTTGCTGCTTCTGCAACAGCTGGCGTTAACATCCCCGCACCTACAACTAAACTAGAGCTAATAACTAAGCATGTAAGCAGCATACAAATATACTTCTTCACTCTGTTCACTTCCTTTCCTGATGACCTCCATATTGTAACAGGTTTTATCCGATTACTAGATTTCATCACAAAAAAATCATTGAATTGTAATCGTTGACATAATTATATTTCTAGAGGTTGCACTACCTTTCATACCCTTATCACTCTTATTTTTAATCCTGTAATAAATGATTTGTTAACAGTTCCTACTAGGGCTCGTAAATAAAAAAGAGGCGCGAATGATAAAATCCGTGCCTCTTTCAAAATAATATACTAGTCTTCTTTTTTCTTTAATTTAAAGAAGTTAATTTTAGTCTTCATTTCATACGTCATCTCACCTAAGCTGACAGCTGATGCACTGACTTCTTGGATGGAAGCAGACATTTCCTCTGCAGATGCGGAAATTTCCTCTGCTGAGGCAGCTACATCTTCCGCTATAGCTCCTGTTTGATCCAATTCTTCCATAATAACCGTTTTTTCTTGTTGGATTTTTATTGAAGAATCTTTAATGTCTTTGATTTTAGGTGAAATCTCTTCTACTGCATTTATTATTTCCTCAAAAGAATGAATAGTTGTATCTAACTGTCCTCTTTGTGATAGAAGTTCTTTGTTAACATCCTCTGCGGATTCAACCATTTGCGTAGTATCTTTAGAAACACCATTAATAATGGAATCAATCTTGTCAGAAGACTCTCTGCTTTTTTCAGCCAAGTTTCTGATTTCATTTGCTACTACAGCAAAACCTTTTCCAGAGTCACCAACTCTTGCTGCTTCAATAGCTGCATTCAATGCTAACAGATTCGTTTGTTCAGCAATTGAATTGATAATTTCTGTCATCTCATTAACATTGCGGATGTTTAATTCAACAGACTTTACTCTCTCTATTAATTCCATAAATGTTGCATTTAATGATTCGAAAGCCTTCATCATCATATTCATTTCTTGACTGCTTTCATTTGCCATACTTAATATAGAATTCGTGGAGGAATCGACTTCATTAATTGATTGCGCCATAATATCTAAGCTTGTCCCAAATTGATTTAACCCAGAATTTACACTTTTTATTTTATGATGCTGCTCTGTTGCACCTTCCGCGACAGTTGTAATTGCTGTTGCAACGTTTTCCGAGGTGGCACTCATTTGTTGAGAAAACGAAGACAGGTTTTGAGCATGATCATCAATACTTAAAGCATTTGTCTGGAAGTTATTAATAACATCTGTTAAGTTATTTTGCATATTAAACAATGATCTTCCGATATCTCCAAGCTCATCTTTTCTTGTCAGGTCTTTCTCTGCAAATTCATTAACTAAACCGCCATCTGCCACAACCTCTGCAATGTTACTATATTTCTTCGCTGTTTTCCCCATACGATTTGAATAAATAACAATTGCTATAGTGACCAAAACAATCGAAACAAGTCCAGATAGGACAAAAATTCTTAGCAAGTCATTAAGGCTATCAAATAGTTTACTTTCACTTACACTTATCCCTATCTTCCAGTCTGTATTAGGAATAGTTGAAAAGTAGTAGAAATATTTTTCATTATCTGCTGTATATTCAGTTTTTCCCGTCTTATTCGCTAACATATATTTAGAAGCAGTTACCAAGGAGGAGTTTTTATCATCCAAGATACTTTCCTTTGTTAAACGCTTTTCATCTACACCACCGAGAAGAATCCCATCGCTCTGTACCAACATGGCTTTCCCATCGTAATCAATGTTTGCTTCCGTAATTAACTTTTGGATGCTGCTAATATCAACATCTACTGTAACGACACCCATTAAGTTACCATTTTGATTCTTAAAAGGATAAGCAGATGTAACCATCGAAACATTTGTAGATGGATCTGCATACGCCTTTGTCCAGCCCCCATTTTCTTGAGAACCAACTTTATACCACTCTGTAGACCAAATATCTAGGTCGCCTGTAGTATAGGAATCATCAACAGTAACATTTTCTCCATCCTTATAGGCATATGGTGCATACTGTTTTTTACCTTTTACTGCGTTTGGCTCAAACCAAATTCCCATCGCAAATGTTTCATTATACATAGGAATGTAATTTTGTAATAAACCATTATAATCATTATCCTTTAATAAGTCAGAATTAACTTCAACAGTTTTTGCCAAACTGTTGGCTAAACCATTTTCCTTTTCCAAAATGGTAGTAATACCTTGCGCAGTTTCTTCTATTTTTGTATTCATTGCATAATCAAGTTGTCGCTTGATGATTTGTTTTGAAAAGGTATAGCCAATTGACGAAATAACAACTAACGCAATGATGATAATAGGAACAACAAATGAAATAAGTGATGCTGCAATACTTTTCTTACGATGTTTGAATTTCATATTTCCCCCTGCTTACTTTAATATAGATCACTATATGACTACTATCGTCTAGGCAGAAGGAATTATGAAGTGCATTTCATAAAAAAACGCAAATTTCGACATATGTATTTTCTTGAAGTATTACTATGGACTTAGATGCAAAAAAACTTCTTTGGGTAATTCCCTATAAAAAGAGGCTGGGACATAAGTATGTGAATCAGCGGAAAGACCGAACTATTTAATCAATTATTGATTAAATAGTTTGGTTTTTTGTTTTTAGTTTAGATACAAAAAATTAGAAATTTTAGTGAAATGGAGCGGAGGTCACTCGACTACTAAGGGAAATAGAGGAAAGGATGAGACCCCGCTTGCGAAGACGAGGAGGCTCATCTTCCTCCCCGCGGAAAGCGAGTGGGTGCAGCGCAATGAAACGAACTAACTTTAACTCAACATTCTATTTAGACACAACCTTCATTTTTCAAATTTAGTTGTACTTTTATTATTCTTGTTTAGAAAGGTTATCTGGTTATCTTTTGTTTTGGCCCAGCCTCCTCTTAATATACATTCAAATCTCTTTACAGCAAACTTTCCTCCAACATTTTCATCTGATAAAAATAGCCTTCCTTAAACATCAGCTCTTGATAAGAGCCATATTCTATTATATTGCCATGATCCATTACAATAATTGTATCCATTTTGTCTAAACCTTGTAAGCGGTGACTGACTAGAATTAATGTATCTTGTTCGGCAGCTTCAAATAGATTTTGGTAAATAGTTTGTTCTGTCAGTGCATCTAGTGATGAAGTTGGTTCATCTAATAACCAGAGATGGCCATTCTTAAGGAAAGCTCTAGCAATTGCTAGACGCTGTCTTTCGCCACCAGACAGATTTTCAGCATTCTCTAATACAGGCTGATCTAATGAAAAATGCTCAAGATTCACCTTAAATAAGGCATCCTTCAGCTTATCATCAGTAAGGTCATTACCTGCTAATTGAAGATTTTCGCGGATTGTACCGTAAAAAAAATGATTTTCCTGTAATACTACCTTTGTTTTTTCCCAGATTGCTTCGTCAGCAATACTAGCTGTATCATGTGCATCCCATTTAACTGTTCCTTTTTGAACCTGTATTAACTTTAGAATGATTTGCAGCAAGGTTGACTTGCCCGAACCACTTGCACCAACAATTGCGACTTTGGATTTGGCTGGAATGCTTAATGATAGATTCGTAATGATTGTGCGCCAATCTCCTTGATAAGTAAATTGTATCTCTTTAAAGGTAAGTGCAGGTGCTTTATCTGCTAACTTATAAATAGATGACTGTGTACCGTTACTCTGAATATCAGGGTCTTCTATTACTTCATATAAACGCTGTGTAGCATCCTTACTTTCCTGCATATAAACTGGAAAGACTGCCATCGGTGCAGCAGGCTCAAAAACAGTTAAGGAAATCATGACAAGCATTGCAAGAATTACCCCTTCTAATGTCCCAGTAGTCACTAAATACGCGCCAATTGCTAACACAAACCAACTAACTACGAAGGTAATAAACCCATTAAACGATTGGCTCGAAATTTTATTTATATTTTCAGCCTTTTGTTGAGTAATATAGGCTTCCGATTGATTTAATAGATGGTTTTGTTTTATCTGCAATTGTT
>Ga0268252_1001677_pt1 | contig 12147 bp, 16 predicted proteins | sample AgamicMgSfrz_FD_200244 | JGI IMG/M metagenome (GOLD analysis project Ga0268252, IMG submission 200244) | Agave microbial communities from Guanajuato, Mexico - Mg.Sf.rz (v2) (version 3) | ecosystem: Host-associated > Plants > Phyllosphere > Phylloplane/Leaf | place: Guanajuato, Mexico | collected... | reverse complement strand
GAAAAACATGCAAAAGAGCTCAACCTTTTACAGGTTGAAGTGCCAACAATCAACGAAGTTCCTTCGGTGACGGTATTGGAAGCGCAAGAAATTTTAATGAAATGTTATAAAAAAGAAATGCCAGAAGGTGACCTAAATGCAGAAGGTGAAAAGTTATTAGCAAAGTATATAAAAGAAACAACAGGAAGTGAATTTGTTTTTATTACTAAATATCCAAAAGAAGCGCGTCCTATGTACACCATGCCAAATAGCGAAGGAACAACAAACTCTTTTGACCTTTTATACAAAGGAATTGAAATCACATCAGGTGGAGAACGAATCCATGAACATGAAATGCTCATGAAATCATTTGAAGAAAAAGAACTTAATCCCGCTCATTTTGAGCAGTACCTGAATATTTTTCAATATGGTGTGCCACCGCACGGTGGATTTGCCATTGGACTTGAAAGAGTGGTAGCAAAATTATTAAATTTACCAAATGTACGAGAAGCAAGCGCATTTCCAAGAGACTGTGAACGAATTATTCCTTAAAAAAATCCCGTACGGGATTTTTTTAAGGGAAAGGAGAAAATAGGAATGGAAATAAAAAATATTCGTCAAAAAATCGCAACACCAATTGAATACAAAGACGCATCGTACGTTTGGAGAAGATGTATTAAAGAAAATCGTTACTCATCCTTCGCTTCGAGTGAAACTTTTAATACAATAAAATGCGCCGTTTAGGTGCATTTTTTTTGTTTTTAAGTAGTATCGTAGATAAGTGAGGTGAGAGTATGTACATAGAAGAAAAATACTTACGGAATCTTTATCACCAACATATTACGTTTGGTCAAACTTATAAACAAAATGATTCGCAAATTGTGTGGTTTTTTTATAAAAAAGAACGAAGAATTCGATTTAAAATTGAGCTTTTTTTATTTAAATCGACGTTTTACGTTTCTTATATCGTCACAAAACCTGAAGATTGGGAACAAGAGTTTGATTACTTATTAGATGATTTGGTTTATTTAATGAAAAAATATTCGATTCACCGCATTCGTTTTATAACAGGTGAATATAAAATACAAAAGCAAACCGTGTGGTTGTACGAATAATAATAGGCGTCCGTATGGACGCCTATTATTGTGTTTTTTTGGATGATAAGGTAAAATAGAACAGTAAAGAAAAAATAAAATATGGAGGAATGTTTGATGAAAATGCGTTTCTTTTTTTTATGCACTGTTCTTATTTTTACATCTTTATTTGCACCTTTTCAGAAAGCAAACACAGCACATGCAGAAGAAGAGTTATCACCTTGTAGTGAAGAGTTGGCAGATGTACAAAAACAATTACATCAATTAAAAGAATTGATGGGGGCGGATGAAAATTTACAACCAGATGATGATGTTAATGTGATAAAAGATTTTCCTGGTATGCTAGATACTTATAATTTCGCTCTTCAATATAGGTATTACGATTATGCTAAATGGTATTATAATTCCTGGATGGATAACTATCGTTTTCGAGCAGGAAAAGCAAGTGAAAGTATTACAAATTTAAAAACATGTTTAAGTGGATTAACAGCTGATCAATTAACAGCTTTATCTGAGACGATTTCTGAATTAAATAACCAAGTAGTGGGAATATTAAATGAAAGTTTAGGTAATACCTTAAAAGATAAAATAACAGGAAAAGATACATTGTTTGATGAAACATCAGATTTTTGGAAAAAAGTTAGAGAAAAAGCAAATGATCCATCTAAAGTTGTCGATATTATCGATGAATTTAAACTAAAACAAAGTGATATTACATCAAGCATTTTTAGCTCCTTGATAGAAAAATATGCACATGATGAAATTTACACAGAAGATTTAAATTTAACAGATGATGAGCGTGAAGCATGTTCAAGTTCTTTCAGCGGATTACTAACTAGTTCATCTGCATTAGATAAAGTGACAAGTATTACAGGAAGTGTAGATTGTAGTACAAAGTTAATTACAAAAGGAATTGGTTCTCCTGAAGAAGAGGAACAAGTGCATCGTTCGATTAATAATGCTTCTCTTTTTTATTCAGAAGATGAAAACGAACGAAATAAAGGATATGATGAACTTTCTATTTACAATCTTTTAGAAAAAAAATATAAGCAAGCTGTTGTACTAAGAGCGAATTATCGTTCTGCTTACTTAAATGGTGAAAAAACATACATGGATGTGACTAAACCTTCTCTTGTGCCTATTGATAAAAACGGTGAACTATTAATACCTATTGATTTTGCACAAAAATTATACAAAAACGGATGGTCTTTTGATGAAACATTAAATAAAGCAACGATTACACAAGATGATAAGATCATCGAATTAACATTAGATCAACCAACTATGAATGTGAATGGTTCGAATGTAACACTAACGGAACCAATGCAAAAAGTGGATGATGTTGTGTACCTTCCGTTATTTGCAATTTCGAAAGAGCTAGGAAAACAAATTAATGTTGAAAATTCAAACATTGTGACTATTACTGATCAACCTGTTTCATTAACTAATGATGAAGCGGAGATGTTAGCAAGTGCATTCGAACGTCACCAATAAAAAAAACACCCTTCGGGTGTTTTTTTTATTGTTTCACTTCTCCACTCCAACTAACATTTGTTAGCTGACGTAAACGAAATCCTTTTAACATGTGTTTTGTTTTTTTATGTAAACGTGTTTCGTGTTCCAAGAAAAGTTCTAGCATTTCTTCATTTTCTGTTTTTTCTAATGCTTCGGTGATCTCTTTCCCTATTTGAATGGAAGAAAAATCAAACCCTGAACGAATATACCCTTTTACATCATCTACTCTTCCAACAGAAATTAAAGCACGAAAAATAACTTCGTTCATATTCAATACAAAACCTTGTTCATCATATTCAACAGATAACAAAAAGGATTCTAAAACGGCTAATACATCACGTTCAATAAACGGTTTACTAATCACATGTTTTGCACCTGATTGAACACATTGAATAATACTTTTTGGACTGGATAAAGAACTGCACATAATAACAGAAGCGGATGGATTCACTTTTAAAATTTCTTTCATTGCTGTAATACCGTCCATGTTTGGCATGGTAATATCCATTAAAATTAAGTTGATCTCCGTTTTTTCTTTCATGGCTTTTTTATAAGCATCAAGACATTGTTGTCCATCTGAAAATTCATGAATGATAATATTTTCACCATATTGAGATTGAATAATTGCTTTTAAAATAGAACGCATAAAAATAGCGTCATCGACAATCCATATGTTCATTTGTTTTTCCTGGTTTAAGACCAGGAATCACCTCCTTATTATTTTTTGAACGTAAATAAGCATAGGTGAAACTATGCTTGAATCAATTTCTTTTTAGCAATTTTCGCTACCAAAAGAAGTAAAATACAAAGAACGCTTAAAAATACTTCCATGTTATCATCGTATGTAATCAATTTTCGCGCCATTGCAAGTATTAAAATATCAATGACAAAATACAGATCTTTTTTGATAATTAAAAGAGCAATTTCAACCCCAACAGCTAACAATAATATTTCAGATAAAATGGTTTTGTAATGATGAATCAAATTATGATGTTTGACTTCTTTTATAATCACCCAAAAAATTTCCCAAAAGGTGCAAGCAATAGTAAGAAGAAGCAACGCAACAATAAACCATTCAATAGCAGAAAATAAAAAATTTATTTTTTTCATCCCTTCCCTCCTTTTTTCTCATTATGACGAATTTTGAAAAAAAATACAATAGGTTCCGTTTTTTCTCAACATGAGAAAGGGACATCTTTAAAAAAGTCATAAAAAAGAAATAATCAGAAAAGGGAGTGATGGTATGAAGGGCTTTGAGTTGTTAAAATGTTATCGTAAAAAACACGGTTGGACACAAAAAGAAGTAGCGGAAAAACTACACGTATCACATAATACATACAGTCAATATGAAACGGGAAAACGTAGCATCGATATTGATATGTATAGAGAGATTACAAAAGTTTTGGATATGGATGTGAGTGTTTTATTTCAAACGGAAGAAGAACGAAAAAAAATAAAAACGTACAAATATTTAGCAGAAAGAGATTTTTTAACGGGTATTTACAATAGACGTTCATTTATTGAAAAAGGGGAGTATTATATTTCAAAAGCAAGTCATGAAAACGTCTCGTTTTTTTTGATGGATTTGGATGATTTTAAAAAATACAATGATACATACGGACATGATAATGGAGATCGACTATTAAAAGAAACCGCTAATGTTTTAGTTGAAGTAGCGAAAAAATATGGAGGAATAGTTGGACGTCTAGGTGGAGAGGAGTTTGCAATGTTTATGGATGGTGATGAAGAAACCGTTCAAACTATTGCACAAGAGATTTTACATAAAGTAAAAGAAATCAAATGGATGAAAGAAGTAACGATTTCAATAGGCATAACCAAATATCAAAAAAATGATCCATTTATTTGGGAAGAAATATTTGTCGAAGCTGATAAAATGCTTTATAAAGCAAAAAAAGAAGGAAAAAATCGAGTGGTAAGCACATAAAAGAAAAACATGCGTAAATTACGCATGTTTTGGTTGTTTTTGAATGTCTTTAAACTGTTTAGATAAAGAAGCAAGTCCGCTTATTTTTTCTAAATCACGAAGAGAATCCATTAATTCTTCTTTTTCTTTTTCAAAGCTATTGCTTTGTTTGGGTTCTAATTCATAGAAGGCGTCGGTAATATCCATTGGAATAATGGTAGTAAGATCATCGCAATTGTTTTCTTCTACACGATCTCCTTGTACTTCGATGATACGATCAACTAAATTACGTACCCAACGACCATTTCCATCAATATACCCTTTTTCATAGAATTCGAAAACAAATTTTTCTAATTCCATTTCTGCTTCCCCGTCTAACTCATATTCGTTTTGTTCAATGAATTGAAGAGCAATTTCTAATAACTGAGAAGCTGAATATTCTTCAAAATAAACATGGTTAGGTACACGAGATTTCAAACCTTGGTTTACGCGAAGTAAACGCTGCATATCTTTTTCATATCCTGCAAAAATAACAACAATTTCATCTCGATATTCTTCCATCTCTCGGATCAATGTATCAACGGCTTCTTGTCCATCTCCATCATTTGCTAACATGTACGCTTCATCAATAAATAAAATGCCTCCTCTTGCTTTTCGAAACATTCGTTTTACCTGTCTTGAAACGTGTGTAGCAGAAGTTAAATCATCTTTCGTGACTTCAACGACGTGACCATTTTCTAATACGCCTGCTCCTCGAAGTAATTTTCCTACTAAACGTGCAACGGTTGTTTTACCGCTTCCTGGAGGACCATAAAAGAACATATGGTTGGTAACTTTTTTTGTTTTTAATCCTTTTTCACGACGTCTTCTTTGAGAACGTTGAAGATTGGCGATACGTTTAATTTTTGCTTTTAAATCAAAAAGTCCAATCATTTCTTGAAGTTCTTTTTGAGCATTTTGATATAGTTCATCTAATCCTTGACGTTCTTTATCACTTAATTGATTACGACAAGCTCGATCAATAGTTTCGGGAATAATGGTTGCAACATCTTCCACATCTTCTTTTCCGATATACACTAAATGATGGGTTACAATTTTTTCAACCATTGTACGAATTGTCCGCGCATTGCCACTAAGAACACCGTTGATTGTTTTATCTTCAATGACTTGACGGAAAGTATCTTTTGCTTCGTTAACTTCGAATCCTTTTTGCTTTAACATTAACTCTCCAATAGAAAGAAGTTCTTCAACTGTATAATCTTTTAATTGAAAATGTTGAGAAAAGCGAGATTCTAAGCCATCGTTCATATCATAGATATCCTCAACGCGATCTTCATAAGAAGCGAAAATAAATGCCATTTTCCCTGCATGTTTTTCCATCGCTTGCATGATAATTTGAAGAGCCTCGTTTCCAAAGTTACCTTTCGTTCCTTGAAGTGCTCCTCCTGCAAGTTCATAAGCTTCATCTAAAAAGAATACACCGCCCATTGCTTGTTTAATTTTTTCTTGAGTTTTAGGACCTGTATGACCCACGTGTTGTCCGATAATATCATCAGGTCGAACAAGTGTGAATTTTTTTTCAGAAATCATGCCTGTTTCATATAAAAGATCTGTTAAATATTCAGCCAAAACAGTTTTTCCTACGCCAGGAGCTCCTGAAATCATGATATTGGTCATCGGTGCTTTTTGAGTAGTAATTCCTTTTGCTTTTAATTTTTTTCGTCCATTGACTTGCGCAATCCAAATATCAAGTTGTTCTTTTACATTTTCCATCCCTACTAATTCATGTACTTTGTGTAGTTTTGGTTTTTCAGGTGTTGTTTTTGGATTAGTTCCATAGATAATATGTTTGAGTTGTTCATTGGCATCTAATTGTCTATTAAGTGTAATACGTTCCTGAGATAAAAGGTTTTGTTCTATTAACTCATCTAATGTGTTAAAAAGAGAAACCAGTTCTTCACTTTTTTCATTAAGATAACGCCAACCCTCTCGTTTCACTTTATAATGAACTTCCCTACCAAATTTCATTGAACATTCTAAGCAAAAATGATGAGTATAGCCGTTATTCGTTTTAACCGAAATTGCAATGAGTTCATCAGGTTTTTCGCATTGTGTGCATGTACGTTTATCCATAAATAAATCCACCTTTCCCATTCTCGTTTTTTTTACTTAAAAAGCATACCATGAAAAAAGAAAAAATTGAGAAAAAAGACAGTTTATTAACTGTCTTTCGGTTTTTATTATTGTCTTAATATGTGATAAATACCATAAATAACTTTTTCCATGTCGTACATATAATGTTCGGAAAATGTTTTATACTTTTTAGCACTTGCAGATAAATCTTCATAAAAAGGTGAAATAGATATTAAATTTTTTTGAATTTGTTGTTTGTTTTCTTTTGCTTTTATACTACATGCTTCAAAAGAAGAAAGCTCTTGTTTATAAATGGGCTTATACGCTAAATCATCTTGTAATTCTTTTGCTTTTTCAAGAAGTAAAAGAGCAACATTTTTTGCTTCTTCCTGCAACGTTAAAACGGATACGGCGGCTTCTTGTAAGTCGAAAATAATACGAGTGATAGCAATTTCTTTCTTTTTTTGTTCATCGAATGTTAATTCTGAATGTTGAATGTTGCTAGGTTTGATAATTTTAACTATTCTTTTCATCATCGTTTTCAAAAAAAAGCATCCCCTTTTCCCTTGTTATCTGTCTATACTACTTTAAAAGAAAAACAAAAAAAATCAATGAATTATGATAAAAAAAGTTATAAAAGCTCTATTTTTTTAAAAAATAATTTGCTAAACTAAGGCTGTACATAAAATTAAATGAGGTGTAAGGAAAATGATGGAAACTTTAAGAGAAGTGGAAAAAATCCAACGAGAAATTGAAGAAGCGAAAGAATTTTTAAAGAAAAACAAAGAAGAATTATCGCTTGATGTCATTCAAAAATCATTGATTGGAATTCGTGAGAAAAAATTAGAGATCATGGATATGCTGCAACAAACATTGGAACAAGCAACAGAAGAAAAAGATCGCGAACGCATTTTGGAAAAAATGTTCACGTAAAAAGAATCCGTTTAGGGTTCTTTTTTTCATGTATAATAAAGAAAACAAGAAAGGACTGAAAAGGATGAAATTAAGCGAAATCATGGAAAAAGGGAGACATGGGAAAGTTTATGAAAGTGAGTGGGGTCCTGCAAAAATAGAAGTATATATTGGAAAAGATAAAAATAAGCAACTTCTTTGGTTTATGGCTCCGCCGTGTGTAAGTGCAGGCGTATCCGAACGTATATCATTGGAAAACGGAATGATAGAAGCAACTTGGGAATTAACGAATGAAAGAGGGGAGTTTTATGATCAAGTTCACTGCGTTGTTGGAGAAGGATGGTTTTATATTGATAAGCATATCAAAAAACAACTAAAAGAAGAAGTGAATAAAACCGTTCGCTTGATGAGAGGATTAGGATTTATAGTAAAATTTGACAAACCACGTTATCCAGACGATGATGTAGAAACAATTTGGATTGAAATAGGAGATTCGGAAGAAAAAAATATTTTTTTAATCGGATTTAATATTGATCGGAAAACGAAAAAATTATTTCGAACTCTTTTTGGCGTTCGAAAAGATGAAGTGGGTTATATAAAAAAAGAAGTAGCGAAAAAAATGGATCGAAGTTATTTTTTTTCAGATGGCAAAGAAACCAGTTTCCTTGATCCAATCACCTTTCTTCAAACACAAAAAACCCGCTTAATTTTTCAAAAAAACGGAGGAGAATAATCATGGAAGAATATTTATTGAAAACACAGACAAAAACATTTTTAGAAGCTTTTTATCCCCAAGCAATGATTGAAGAAATTGATCGAGGCGTTATGCAAATGAGATGTTCCATAAATAAAAAAAATGTTTTTATGAAAATGTCAGGTTATCCAATGGATAGTTTTCGTTTGGTTATTATACAAGATTGGGATGAAGAAACAAAAGAATTTTTTTATCACTATCAAGAGTATTTAAAAACAATGAATTATCAAGGGTTTTTGATTATTGATTTTTTTGATCCTATTGTTCGAAAAGAACAAAAAGACATACGAAAAACGTTATTCCCAGTAGGGGAAAACGGCGAAAAGATAAAGAATTTAATGAAAGAATTAGAAAAAAAAGGTTTTAATATTGATCGAGAACCTTTAGAAAATATGTTTGGAATGAACTATCAGGATACACATTTTGATGTAATTTACCCACGTCAAAAAGGGGACATTTATCTACGAAATGGTAAAAATCTAATTAATAAAGAAAATGTCAACTCGTTTATTGTTTCTATTCAAGAAGAAAATGGGAAAATAAAAAAAACAAAAGAAGACCTCATAACCATGATTGAATCAGCAGATAAGGATATGAGATTTGTAAAAGAAGGATATATTAAAACGTATGGACGTACATTGAAATTAAGCGTTGATTGTATCAACGGAACGTACGAATGCAAATTCGGAAAAAAAGTCCAAAGTGTAAACGTTGACGAATTTGAAAAAAAAGCAAAAAAACTAATTCAAGACTTTATAAATGAACATCGCGTTCGACAATTTTTTAAATAAAAAGCCCATTTTTGGGCTTTTTTTGATATAATAGGAAAGTATTAAAATAAGAAAGGAAGAGATAAAATGGGTTATTGGTCAACACATCCAATGGGCGGGGATACCCCACTTGATTATCAAGCAGAATTAGAGGAGATCATTGGATTATCAGGAGATGAGGAAGAAGAAGAATATAAAGAAAAAGTAATTGAAAAACTTCAAGAATTAGCCAATGCGGCGTTTACACGTGATGCGTTTCATTATGATTTTTCAAAAGCGGAAATTACAGAAACAAAAGAAGGTATGAAAGTAAAAAATTTAGTTTCAACACCTTATGAAGAGAATTGTAACTTTGTTGTGCCGTTTACTCTTGCAGAATTAGAAATTCAAATTAGTGATGAAGTGCTTTCTCGTAAACTAAAAAATATGATTGGAGACGGAGGAGCTGCTAATCGCGAATATGAAATCCCAGATAAAAGCAGTAAAGAATATCCAACCAAAGAAAATAATTGGAATGGATTGCAAACCCCTTTTGATTATGCAAGACAATTGTATGATCTTTGGGATGATTTAATGAAAGGAAATGTATCCTTTGATGTATTAAGTCAAGATAAAGGGTTATTTGCTGCCATTGATGAAGCATATAGTCAAAATGGCGGAAATTATTCAGGACCTGTTAATAAAAAGTAAAAGACATCGAATTCGATGTCTTTTTTTCTTTAAATTCTTAGGTTAATCAACTCAAAGCCTAAAATGGATTGAGTGAATGTATGATTGGAAACGATATGATGAGCATCTTCATATTGTTTAAACAACATTGAAATATGGTTTTCGTTGTAAATACGTGAATAAAAACGGTCAATGACTGCTTTTTCATTTTCTGTCGTAAAACGCTGTTCAACTGTTCGTTTCACTCGATCGTTTGTGTAACGAAATAACTCTTCCCATTTCACCTGCTCTCCGTCAATGATAATAAGATCATAATCTTGTTTTTGTAAAACTTCAGGTAAAGGTTCTAGTACATAAAAGGCAGGATATTCTTTTAGTACACCATTTTGTACATGTTGGAGTAAATAATCGACAAATTTCTGATCTTTTTCAAAATAAAACATATGTTTTTGTTGATTATAACGCATCATTAAACATCTCTCCTAACTCTTTTTTAAGGGCAGAAATTTCTTCTTTTGTTCCGTTTTTTAACAGAGCTCCAATATGTTCAATCGCTTCGTTTTTTCGAAAAGCACGATATTTTTCTCCTTCTCTTAGTTGATAATAATGTGCGTATCTAATTTCCCATTTTTTTGCAAAATGCCAATCGTTTAAATGATTGGGTGTTGAATACCATTCATCTCCTTTTTCATACATGTCAACAATGCCTGATAGATTTTCATATTCTTGAAACCATTCATAACAAAACAAAGGAAGTTCTGCTCTTGGAATAGGTGCAGATAAGAAGATTGGATTTGTAACCATGTTATCTTCGAAACGGAACATATACGCATATTGATCATTCCAATGATAAGAGTAAATACGCATCATATTCGGTACTTCAAGTTTTGGATGCAAAACTCTTTCGGCTAAAAGAATCGCTTCAGGATTGTTAGTTGCAAAACGTGCATAAGGATACGTAAACGTCATAATTTTTTCCCAACCTTTCTGGTTTTCATTTATACTTTTAGTGTACCATAAAACTTTAAAATTGGATTTTTTTAGTAAAAATAGTGTATCAAAGGAGAGAAAAGGATGAAATTAATCGATATTTTAGTAGATGGATTAAGTGGAGAAGTGTATGGAACGGAAAAAACAGAAAAAGAACTACAAATCATAGAAGGTCCATTTGGAAAAGAATACGTGTGGAGAGGGACAAAAGATCCTGTTCCGTTAACAAGTCAATGGGTAAATGAAAATTGGTATAAAGTGGATCTTTTTAAAGAAGAAGATTATGAAAAAGTAGAAATAGAAAGTTCTTGGTTTTTAGCTCCTAAAACGATTTCCAAAGAGTTAAAAATAGAAATAGAAAAAACAATGAACATGTTTCGTGAATTAGGATTTCAAGTAAAAGTGACAATACCTAACATCGATTATGGAATTGATGTTATTTGGGTTGAAGTGCGATTAGAAAAAGATGAACAGGAAAATACTCAAATGATGTTTGGGTTTCACAGTAATCAAAAAACGAAACAATTGGAAAATGTTTTTTTCAATGTAGTGAGGGATACAAATTATCAAACGCTTCGAGAAATAATAAAAAGAACATATAAAGAAAGTTCTATAAGTTCAGGAAAAAATGAACAAAAGATGCTAGATGTTCTTCGAATTATTCAAAAACAACGCGTTCGTATAATTGTGTAAAAACTAAAAAAAGGGATGATGAATATGGAAATGAAAACATTGATGACGGTAGAATGGCACTTTGGTATTCCTGATGGAGAAGAAAAAATACAATTTGTACTAGATGACATTGATTATAAAAATGAAATTATTGCAACATCTGCGATTACCCAAACACTTGTAGAGTACGGGGTGAAAAAAGAAAGTATTTCTTTTGAAGAACGAGATTCTTGGAATGTTCCTTCTTCCTATAGCTGCCAAGCAGAAATAGGACGTTTTGATGAAAGATATCACGAAAATCAATCTGTTTATACGTCAGTTTGTCGTCTTGATATTACATTTTCTTATGTTTTTGAACACCGAGGAGATTATTTTGAATGTAAGCCAGTAGATAGCCATTATATTGTGAATAAAAAAAGCTAAGGAAGTCCTTAGCTTTTTTCTTATTTAATCCTACTTGCGGCTTCTTTTAAAGAAGAAAAAATCATATCTGCTTTTGTTTCGATTTTGTTATCTTTTGATAACAAAATCGTTTTGACGCCTGCAGCTTTTCCAGACTCGACATCACTTTCCATGTCTCCGATCATATACGATTGTGTTAAATCAATTTGATGTTTGGTTGCAAGAGTTAAAATCATACCTGGAAGAGGTTTTCGACAACGACAACCTGCAGTTGGTTTATGAGTACATACAGCTAAATCATCAATCAGTGCATCTTTGTGTTCGGATGCGAGC
>Ga0268252_1001675_pt1 | contig 12158 bp, 8 predicted proteins | sample AgamicMgSfrz_FD_200244 | JGI IMG/M metagenome (GOLD analysis project Ga0268252, IMG submission 200244) | Agave microbial communities from Guanajuato, Mexico - Mg.Sf.rz (v2) (version 3) | ecosystem: Host-associated > Plants > Phyllosphere > Phylloplane/Leaf | place: Guanajuato, Mexico | collected... | reverse complement strand
TAAACCCGGAAAGGCGCGGCACCAGCCACTGGATGGCAAAACTCGGCGGCAGGCTGACGGTGAGCGCGCCTTTGGCGCTGCGGGCCTGCAACTTGCGGGTTGCGTCATTCAGCGCGGTAAAAATCTCTTTGATGTCAAGGTAGTAGCTTTGCCCCTCCTCCGTCAGCAACAGCGAGCGGTTGCGGCGGCGAAACAGTTTCAGGCCGAGAAAATCTTCCAGTGACTTGATTTGGTGACTGACGGCAGCCTGAGTAACGAACAGTTCCTCAGCCGCTTTGGTAAAGCTCAGATGGCGGGCGGCCGCATCAAATACCCGCAGGGCATTGAGCGGTGGTAGTCGTTTTGACATGGTAAACAGCTTATGAGTTGACGTGTGATTACAACAAATAATTTTTAGTTACTTATTAGTTTTTTTTATCCGAGCCATTATAAATTGTCCGTTGAGGATGCGCCAGCAAATACCTATAGTGGCGGCACTTCCCGGGCCGGAACGAAAAGTTGATGGGTATGAGGATACCGAGAGGCTTTTGGCTTGTGGTTGTGATGTTGTGTTTGCAAGTTGTCTGGCACTCCAGACGCAGTAGCAAAAGCTACTCTTTTTCACTTCCTGTACATTTACCCTGTCTGTCCATAGTGATTTATGCAGCACCGCATTTTGCGGTGCTTTTTTTTGCGTGTGGCGGAGCAAGGCCCCGCCGGCAAAGGGTAATTACTCTCCTTTCACCATCTCTTTCACGTCTGCACGGTTGATCTGCTGTTCGTTGCCGTAAGCATCTTTGTAGCTGATCATCCCGGTATCGTCATCCACCTGCGGTTTGCCCTCAGAGACGATAGTGCGGCCATCATTGGTGTGCATCACATAGTTGCTGGAACAGGCAGCCAGGGTACAGGTCAACATCACGGCAGAAACCACTGCGGCTAACTTTTTCATCATGAACTCCTTGTAGAGAGATGTTTTCTCGGGTTGTTACTGTTATCAGGCGAAAAAATTTTTTAGCCCGTTATAAATCAGCATAACAAAGTTCCGAGAGTTTGCCAGAAAAGCGCCCCCGGCCCCCGCCCGGCCTTGTGCCGCCGCGTTAAATCAGCGAGGATCAGCGCCAGTAACCAGGAGAGCGCAATTCCATGACCCCCTTTGATGCGGCCGGCTTCCGCCGCCACTTTCCCGCGCTGGCGCATGCCGGCACCTATCTCGACAGCGCCGCCACCGCACTGAAGCCGCAGGCGATGATTGACGCCACCACCGCGTTTTACCAGCAGAGCGGCGTCACGGTACACCGCAGCCAGCACGCGCAGGCGCAGGCGCTGACCCGGCAATTTGAGTCGGCGCGTGAGCAGGTGGCCGCGCTGATTAACGCCGCACAGCCGCAGGAGATCGTCTGGACGCGCGGGGCCACCGAGGCGCTGAACCTGGTGGCGCAGGGCTATTTCCGCCCGCGGCTTAAGCCCGGTGATGAGTTACTGGTGAGCCAGGCAGAACATCACGCCAACCTGCTGCCGTGGCTGATGCTGGCCGAGCAGACCGGCGCGGTAGTGGTGCCGCTCCCGCTGGATCAGCACCAAATCCCGGACATCGACGCATTAGCTGAGCTATTGCGTCCGCGCACACGGTTGCTTGCCCTGGGGCAGATGTCCAACGTCACCGGCGGCTGCCCGGATCTGGCGCGCGCCATCGCCCTGGCACAGGCCAATAACACCCTGGTGGTAGCAGACGGCGCGCAGGGGGCGGTGCATAGCCCGCCGGATGTGCAGGCGCTGGGCGTGGATTTTTACGCCTTTTCTGCCCATAAACTTTATGGCCCGACCGGGCTCGGCATGCTGTACGGCAAGCGGGCACTTCTGGACGACATGGCGCCCTGGCAGGGCGGCGGCAAGATGATAAGCGAAGTCTCTTTCGCCGGTTACACCCCGCAGCCGGTGCCTCACCGCTTTGAGGCCGGTACGCCCAACATCGCCGGCGTGATTGGGCTTTCCGCCACGCTGGGCTGGCTGGCACAGCAGGATCTGGCGGCCGCCGAAGCCTACAGCCGCGGGCTGGCGCGCCGGGCGGAGCAGCAACTGGCCGTGATCCCCGGCTTTCGCAGCTTCCGCCGCTCTGACGCCAGCCTGCTGGCCTTCGATTTTACCGACGTGCACCACAGCGATATGATCACGCTGCTGGCCGAACAGGGCATTGCCATGCGCGCCGGCCAGCACTGCGCCCAGCCGCTGATGGCGCAACTGGGTGTGTCAGGCACGTTGCGCGCCTCTTTTGCCCCTTATAACACCCCGCAGGATGTCGATGCGCTGGTTGCCGCCGTGCATCAGACGCGCGCCATGCTGCTGGACTAAGTTCACCGGAGTTAACCTTATGATGCTTGCCCCCCACCCGTTCGGCCACGCCATCACCCTGGAGGCCCTGACGGCGACGTTCACCGGCTTTGGCCAGTGGGAAGATCGTTACCGCCAGCTGATCCAGCTCGCGCGCCAATTGCCGCCGCTGGATGAGACGCTGAAAACGCCGGAACATGAGCTGACCGGGTGTGAAAACCGTGTCTGGCTGGGCTACCAGCGCAATGAGGACGGCACGCTGCACTTTTATGGCGACAGCGAAGGTCGGATCGTGAAAGGGTTGCTGGCGGTGATCCTGACGGCAACGGAAGGGAGAACGCCGGCGGAATTACGCCAACTGGATCTGCCGGCGCTGTTTGACACCCTCGGCCTGCGCCAGCAGCTCAGCGCCACCCGCGCAGGGGGGTTGCAGGCGCTGGCGGACGCGGTGGCCCGCATCGCCGCCGCCGAGGGCGGTTAACGCCGTTACGCCTGGGCCGCCAGACGTTCCACTTTGGCGACCATCTTCTTCAGCGCATGGGACACCGCCACAAACCCAAAGGTGGCGGTCACCATCGTCGCCGCGCCAAACCCGGCGGCGCAATCCATCCGCTTCGGCCCCTCGGCGGTGCTGCGGGACGCGCAGACCGAGCCGTCCGGCTGCGGATAGACCAGCGGTTCGCTGGAGAAGACGCAATCAATCCCCAGTTTCCCTTTGCTGTTTTTCACCACGTTAAAATCACTTTTCAGCCGCTCACGCAGTTTGGCCGCCAGGGGATCCTGGATGGTTTTCGCCAGATCGGTGACCTCAATCCGCGTCGGGTCGATCTGCCCGCCCGCCCCGCCGGTGGTCACCACCGGGATTTTAAACCGGCGGCAGTAAGCCAGCAGTGCCGCTTTCGGCCGCACGCTGTCGATGGCGTCAATCACATAGCTGAAGTTGTTGTCCAGCAGCGCCGCGACATTCTCCGGCGTGATGAAATCATCAATACAGGTGACGCGGCACTCCGGGTTAATTGCCAGAATGCGCTGGGCCATCACCTCGGTTTTTGCCTGGCCGACGCTCTGTTTCAGTGCGTGGATCTGGCGGTTGGTATTGGTGACACAGACATCGTCCATGTCGATAAGCGTAATCGCGCCGATGCCGGTACGCGCCAGCGCCTCGGCCGCCCAGGAGCCCACGCCGCCGATGCCGATCACACAGACGTGCGCCGCGGCGAACACCGCCAGCGCCGACTGGCCATAAAGCCGGGCCGTGCCGCCGAAGCGTTGCAGATAAGCGTCAGAATAGGCTGCTGTTGTCACGTTCATTACCTCAACACTGTAACCGGGAGTGCCGGCGAAAAATAAAAAAGCAGCCCGCAGGCCGCTTCTGTTGCTGCCCGGTGGCCGGGTTACTGCGGGTTATTCACCAGCAAAGAGCCGCCTTGCGAACCGCTGCTCAGCACCGGTTTGGCCTGGCTCTGGTAAGCCGTGAACAACGGGCCGCCGCTCTGTTTGGATTTCAGCACCCAGACCCGGCCATAGTGGTTGTAATAACCGGCTGCGTGGCCCGCTTCCGGGCCGATGCCCTGATAGATGTCGAAATGCTGGCCTTTAATCGCTCCGCCGACATCCAGCGCCACCATCAGCCGCATATGGTACTTGCCGGTAAACTTGCCGTTATTGTCGAGTTCCGGCACTTCCGCCAGTAATGTCGTCCCGGCCGGGATCAGCGAACGGTCGGAGGCCACCGAGGCTTTGGCGATCAGCGGCACCGCACTCGCCCCTTTCACCGGCGCGAACATCTCCGGCTTGAAGAACACAAAGGAGGGGTTCTGCTCCAGCAGCTCACGCACCTCTGCCGGGGAGTGGCTGTCCGCCCATTTGCGGATCGCCTGCATCGACATATCTTCGCGCGCCACTTCGCCGCGATCAATCAGCACCTTGCCAATGCTGCGATAGGCGTGGCCGTTCTTACCGGCATACCCAAAGAACATCAGCGGGCGGCCGTCGCCAAAATCGACATAACCGCTGCCCTGCACTTCCATCATGAAGTTATCCATCAGGGAGTTGGTGTAGGCCACCGCGTAGCGCTCATCCAGCGCACCGCTATAAATGGCGGCGCGATCCGGCAGGCGGCGTTTGCCTTTTGGCGGCATCCGGTAGAGCGGGTAGCGGAACTCCCCCTGCGGGGTATAGCGCGCCTGCACCACCGGCGTGTAGTAACCGGTAAACTGCACATTGCCGAAGTTGTCCACGCCTTCCATTTGGTAAGCGTTCAGCCCGTACTGGCTCAGGGTGCGGGTATCGCCCCCGGCGCGGATCCACTGCTGTACATTCTGGTAAGTGGGGCTGTTACGGCTGAACAGGCCCGGTGAGGCGTACTGAATCTCCAGCAGCTGGTCGGCGTAATCTTTGGCGTTGACCGGCTTCCCTTTGGCGTTCGGCTCATTCACCAGCGCCAGCGACTGCTCCAGGCGCCCATCCTTATACTGTTGCCCGCGATCGGTGGGCCGGGAAGAACACCCGGCCAGGACGGCGATAACCATGCCGCTGACGATATATTTGCCTAACGATCCTTTCATTGCCTGCACTCTTTACCGGATTTTCACCCGCGCACGATAACAAACGCCCATGGAGAAAGGAATTCTCCCCACTAAAAAAGGCGGCTGCCATAGGGAAAAAAGAGGCAAAAAAGCGTCATTTCGTTTAAAAAACCTGCGTCCAATGCATTAAATGTAAAAACAACTTGCAGCAAATCTCATGGCCGGTATAGTGCGCATCCATCGGACGCGGGGTGGAGCAGCCTGGTAGCTCGTCGGGCTCATAACCCGAAGGTCGTCGGTTCAAATCCGGCCCCCGCAACCAATTCGGTGCTGTACCAGCAGCTGAAAAACCGCATTGCACGTAACGGCGCCCTGGCGTACAATCAGGACGTTAGCGTTAAAAAAGTAAGTATGGTTGTAAAAAGTAAGAAGTAGACGGACGCGGGGTGGAGCAGCCTGGTAGCTCGTCGGGCTCATAACCCGAAGGTCGTCGGTTCGAATCCGGCCCCCGCAACCACTTACACCACATCAGACACCCTTCAGGGTGTTTTTTTGTTTCTGCCGTCCGTAAATCTGTTTCTTCTGCTTTCTTACCCCTCACTTGCTAATTTTATTGCGCGCCGCTTATTGCGCGACAACCAACGGGCAGCGCGGCGCCATTCTGTTTTTACCCATCCTGATGCTTACCGCCGTACCAGCCCGCCTTTGGCGAAATAGGCAGTGATCCCGGCCAGAATCGACTCTGCCACCTGCTGCTGAAAGCGGCTGGTCCGCAGTTTCCGCTCCTCTTTCACATTACTGATAAACGCCGTTTCCACCAGAATCGACGGGATATCGGGCGCTTTCAACACCGCGAACCCCGCCTGATCCACATGGTTCTTATGCAGGTGGTTCACCTTGCCCATCCGTACCAGCACCTCTTTGCCGAATTTCAGGCTGTCATTGATGGTGGCGGTCTGCACCAGATCAAACATCGTATGGTCGAGGTAACGATCGCCGCTCTTGCCCACGCCGCCGATGTTATCCGCCTCATTCTGGGTCTGCGCCAGGTAACGCGCCGCGGCGCTGGTCGCACCTTTGGTCGATAGCGCAAACACCGAGGAGCCGCGCGCCGCCCGGCTGGTAAAGGCATCCGCATGAATCGACACAAACAGGTCAGCCTGCTGTTTGCGTGCCTTAGCGACCCGCACCCGCAACGGAATAAATACATCTTCGTTGCGGGTCATATAAGCTTTCATGTTCGGTTGCTTGTCGATCAGCTTTTTCAGCCGCCGGGCAATCTGCAGCACAATATCTTTCTCACGCGTCTTATATTTGCCGACGGCCCCTGAATCCTCGCCGCCGTGGCCCGGGTCCAGCATGATGATAATCGGCCGGTCATGGCCGGCGTTGCCGCGCCGGGACGTCGTCGCCGGCAGTGAGCGTTCCAGGTCGCCTTTGTTGTAATCTTCCAGCAGCGCCAGCAAGGGATCGGAAGGCTCCCCTGCCCGGCCGCTGGCCGGATAGAGATCCACCACCAGCCGGTTTTTAAATTCAGAGACCGGCCCGAGGGTGAACAGGCGCGGCGTGCTGTTCTGTTTCAGCTCCAGCACCACCCGCACGGTATTCTGGTTAAACTGCCCGACGCGGGCCTGCTTCAGGTAAGGATCGTTGTTCCGCACCTGTTTACCGATGCCTTTCAGCACGCTGTTGAGGTGTACGCCCTCAATGTCGATCACCACCCGCTCCGGGTGACTGAGCGCGAACTGCTTATACTTCAGCGGCGTAGAGGACTCAATGGTCACGCGGGTATAGGGCGTTGAAGGCCAGACACGCACCGCGATCACGTGCGCGGCAGCGGCAAACCCGACCTGGCTGATGCTTAATAACCAGGTGGCGGCGGCGGCCTGCACCAGACGGCGGCGGCCCAGATTAGGAGGGTTATCGATCATGCGGCTCCGGGAAAATGAAAAGCGATGAAAAGGCATCACTAAAGCGGGCTAAACGTCAAAAACTTTAACGAATCAGCCGCTTCCTGTCACCCTTAAAGCCGTCTGCGGGCCAAAAAGCGCCATCTGATGACAAGCGCTAACGTCTGGTTAACGACTTGATAACTTTTCTCCGTCATTTCCTGCTTGCCATCTTCGCCATAAAGAATAAAAATACAGAAATTACGAATAATCATGCAATAGGCGAGACCCATGAAGGAACGTAGTACAGAGCTGGTTCAGGGATTCCGTCACTCAGTTCCCTATATCAATGCCCACCGGGGCAAGACCTTTGTGATCATGCTGGGCGGCGAGGCCATCGCCCATGAGAACTTCTCCAACATCGTCAACGACATTGGCCTGTTGCATAGCCTGGGGATCCGGCTGGTGGTGGTGTATGGCGCCCGCCCGCAAATTGACGCCAACCTGGCCGAGCACCATTGCGAGCCGGTCTACCACAAACATACCCGGGTCACGGATGCGAAAAGCCTGGAGCTGGTGAAGCAGGCGGCCGGTCTGCTGCAACTCGATATCACCGCCCGCCTCTCAATGAGCCTGAATAACACGCCATTGCAGGGCGCGCATATTAATGTGGTGAGCGGCAACTTTATCATTGCCCAGCCGCTGGGCGTGGATGATGGCGTGGACTACTGCCACAGCGGCCGTATCCGCCGGATTGATGAAGAGGCGATCCATCGCCAGCTCGACAGCGGCGCCATTGTGCTGATGGGGCCGGTGGCGGTCTCGGTGACCGGCGAGAGCTTCAACCTCACCTCGGAAGAGGTGGCGACCCAACTGGCGATCAAACTTAAAGCGGAGAAGATGATCGGCTTCTGCTCCTCGCAAGGGGTCACGGACAGCGAAGGCAATGTGATTTCCGAACTCTTCCCGAACGATGCCCAGCAGCGCATCGACGCGCTGGAGCAGGCCGGGGATTACTACTCCGGCACCGTGCGGTTCCTGCGCGGCGCGGTCAAAGCCTGCCGCAGCGGCGTGCGCCGCAGCCACCTGATCAGTTACCTTGAGGATGGCGCGCTGGTGCAGGAGCTGTTTTCGCGTGACGGCATCGGGACGCAGATTGTGATGGAGAGTGCCGAGCAGGTACGCCGCGCCACCATTAACGATATCGGCGGGATTCTGGAGCTTATCCGCCCGCTGGAGCAGCAAGGGATTCTGGTGCGCCGCTCGCGCGAGCAACTGGAGATGGAGATCGACAAGTTCACCATCATTGAGCGGGATAACCTGACCATCGCCTGTGCGGCGCTCTACCCGTTCCCGGAAGAGAAGATTGGTGAGATGGCCTGCGTGGCGGTGCACCCGGACTACCGCAGCTCTTCACGCGGTGAGATGCTGCTGCACCGGGTGGCGAGCCAGGCGCGCCAGATGGGGCTGGAGAAGCTGTTTGTGCTGACCACCCGCAGCATCCACTGGTTCCAGGAGCGCGGTTTCCAGCCGGCGGATGTCGAGGTGCTGCCGATGCAGAAACAGGCGCTCTACAACTACCAGCGCCGTTCCAAAATCCTGCTGGCTGACCTGTAACCCCCCGTTATTCCTGCCTGCCCACGCCGACGGTTCGCCGTCGGCGTGGTGCTTTCTACCGGCTTGCGCTGTTACCGCACACAGCGGCGGGCGTCATAAAAACCGCAACAGCGCAGCGAGCAAACCGGTTAAGAGGCCGCCTGAAACGCCTGCATCAGCCTGTCACCCAGGCCGCTGCGCCGCTGCGTCGGGGTACTGATAGCGCTGGCCAGTACGTTATGGCTGGCATAGAGCGACAACTGCTTTTTGGCACGGGTGATGGCGGTATACACCAGCTCACGCGTCAGTACCGGCAGCCACTGGTTCGGCAGCACCAGCAGGGTATGGTCAAATTCTGACCCTTGTGATTTATGCACCGTCATTGCAAAGGCCGTTTCATGGGCCGGCAGGCGGCTTGGCTGGACGGATTTAATGTCGCCGTTCGGCAACTGGAAATAGACCCGCAGCTCGTTGCGGTGGTCACGCAGCGTGATGCCGATGTCGCCGTTAAACAGCCCCAAAGCGCTGTCATTGCGGCTGATCATCACCGGCCGCCCGGCATACCAGCGCCCGGCAGCCCCCGGCAAACGGCGAATCGCGCCACTGCGGCTCAGCGCCTGCTCAATCCGGTCATTCAGCCCGCTGACGCCAAACGGCCCCTCGCGCACCGCGCACAGCACGCGGAAGTGGTTGAACAGCCGCAGGATCTCCCCTGCCTCCGCCCCGGCCTTTACCTGTTCCAGGTAAGGCTGATAATGTGCGACACACTTTTCCAACAGATGCGGATAGTCCTCGCTCTCTGCCAATGGGTAGCCCTGCACATCCTGATAACGGCCGCCCAGCACTTTCAGCGCGGCCGGGGCTTTCCCGGCATTTACCGCACTGGCGAGTAACCCGATGCCGGAGGCGGCATCGAAACGATAACTTTTGCGCAGCAGGCAGAGGCTGTCACGCACGCTGGCATGCGCCTGGAGATCGGTGCCGCTCAGCGCACAGCCGGTGATGCGGCTTAACTGGTCGGCCCGCGCCGGGCTGTAGCCCTGTTCAGCGAAGCGGCAGAGATCGCCCAGCACCGCGCCCGCTTCCACCGAGGCCAGCTGATCGCGGTCGCCGAGGAAAATCACCCTGGCGTGCGGCGGCAACGCCGCAATCAGCCGCGCCATCATCGGCAAGTCCACCATTGAGGCTTCATCCACCACCAGCACATCCAGGTGCAGCGGGTTCGCGGCATGGTGGCGCATGCGCTGGCTGTTGGGTTGCGCACCCAGCAACCGGTGGAGGGTCGAGGCCTCCTGCGGGATCGCCGCCTGAATCGCGGCATCCAGCGCCAGTTCACGGCTGGCCTTGCCGAGAGATTCCGTGAGCCGGGCGGCGGCTTTGCCGGTCGGGGCTGCCAGCTGAATGCGCAGTTTTTTGCCTGCGGAGAGTTCAACCAGCGCCGCCAGCAGCCTGGCAACCGTGGTGGTTTTGCCGGTGCCCGGCCCGCCGGAAATAATGGAGATACGCCGGGTAATGGCGACCGCCGCCGCCACCTTCTGCCAGTCCGGCTCGCTGCCGCCGGTGCCGAACAGACGATCGAGGATCGCGCCCAGCGCCGCGTGGTCAGCGGGCTGGTCGCTGTCGCTGGCGATAAACCCGGCCACCTGCGCCTCGCACTGCCACATCCGTTGCAGGTAGAGACGCTCCTGATGCAGCACCAGCGGCGTGGGCTGCGAGCCGTCGCTCACTGCCGGTGAATCGTTCAGCCAGGTGAGCCACTGTTTGCCGTCGGGGTGGCCGAGGCGCGCGCCCATCTCTTTTGCCAGTTCCGGGTGGCGGCCATCAAACAGCGCGTCAGGGGTGAGCTGGGTCAGCGGCAGGCAGACATGCCCGCTGCCCGCTTCCGCGCTGACGCAGGCCGCCGCCAGCAGCATCGCGGGCTGGTTTTCATCCGCCAGAAAACGGGCAAATTGCACATCCAGCGGCCTCAGGGCGCCGCCCAGCAGCGCACGTTCCAGTAAGGTCATCATGAAGGTGATCCTGCCTCGGTGGTTGAAAGCGTGTGTCCCTCAAACAGCGTATCCATCTCCCGGATAAAGTCCGACGGAGGCCGGCAACGGAAAAGGCCGTTTTCCGGATGCTGCTGGTCGATCCCACGCAAAAAAAGATAAATCACGCCGCCAAAGTGGCGGTCGATGTCATAGTCAGCCAGGCGGTGGCGCAAATAGCGGTGCAGCGCCAGGCTGTAGAGCTGGTATTGCAGGTCATAGCGGTGTTCCGCCATCGCCTGCGCCATCGCGGGCTGGGTATAGGCCGCAGCACTCTCGCCCAGCCAGTTGGATTTATAATCCAGCAGGTAGAACTTCCCTTCCCAGCAGAACACCAGGTCAATAAAGCCTTTCAGCATCCCTTTCACCTGCCGGAAATCCAGCGGCGGGCAGCGGGCCGACAGCGGATCATACCGCTTCACCAGGCGGTCGAGATCTGCCGCGCGCAGCAGGCCACGGATCGGAATATAGAATTGCAGTTCCGCCTGGCGCTGCGCAGGCGGCAGTTGCCGCAGTGACAGCCCCTCCGGCCCCAGCGGGGCCTGCAACACCTGCTCCAGCCAGTGGGCCAGCACCTCGCCCCACTCACTGCCGAAGCCCTGCGCCGTGAGTTTCTCCTCCAGCCAGGCGCGTTCCGGCGTCTGGCTGAAATCGATCTCTTCAAACAGGCTGTGCAGGAAGGTGCCGGGCGACGCCCCTTTCGGGAAGGTGTGCGGCGTCATGCCCGGCGCGGTTTCCGGCTGCTGCTCCCCGGCGGCGTCGATGTCCAGCCGCGGCAGCAGGGCTTCTGCCAGGGCGCTGCCGTGCTGTTGCAGGCCGGAATAGCTGGTGACCCGCCAGTTGTCCCCGACGGTGCGGGAGAATTCCCGCGCCTCCAGCGTCAGCGCCGGGTTATCCGGCGCTTCCCACGGCTGCACGGCCGGTTCGGCAATCTGGGTCAGCGCGATGCTTTCATCCGCCAGCGCGCCCAGCAACTCCGCCAGCGCGAAGGCGTCACACGTCTCCCCTTTCTGGATCAGGTAGCCCAGCGCGCTGCGGTGCAGGTCGGTGTCGCCCTGCTTTTTACGGTTGCCCTGAATCAACGGCGCGATGCCAATGCTGCAATGGAACACTGACCGGGTCAGGGCCACATAGAGCAGGCGTAAATCCTCCGCCAGCCGCTCCTCTTCCGCCAGCGCCTTGCTCTCCTCTTCCGCCCGCAGGTCAAGCAGTGCCGCAAACGTCTGCCGGTCGTGGTAGAGCGCCTGCTGCTGCGGGCGGAAGTGGGCGATAAACGGCAGCCACACCAGCGGATACTCCAGCCCTTTGGATTTATGGATGGTCACAATCTGCACCAGATGGCGATCGCTTTCGAGGCGCAGCTGTTCGTTTTCCGCCTGCTTCTCCGGCTGGGCAATCTGCTGGGCGAGCCAGCGCACCAGCGCGTAGCCGCTCTCCAGCTGGGAGGAGGCCTCCTGCAACAGTTCGCCCAAGTGCAGGAAGTCCGTTAACCGGCGCTCGCCCTCTTCGCTCACCAGCAGGTTTTCGGCCAGATGGCGCTTGCGCATCAGCTCACGCAGCATCGGCAGCACGCCGCGCCGCTCCCAGTGCTCGCGGTAGCCGTCAAACTCCAGCACCAGCGCATCCCAGTCGGTTTCACTGGCGCTCAGTTCCGCCAGCGTGCGGGCATCCAGCCCCATTACCCCGGTCGCCATCGCGCTGCGCAGGGTTCGCTCCTGCTCCGGCGCCAGCACCGCCTGCAACAGCCAGAGCATGTCCCGCGCCTCGGGGGTGTCAAACACGCTGTCGCGGTTGGAGAGGTACACCGA
>Ga0268252_1001673_pt1 | contig 12166 bp, 18 predicted proteins | sample AgamicMgSfrz_FD_200244 | JGI IMG/M metagenome (GOLD analysis project Ga0268252, IMG submission 200244) | Agave microbial communities from Guanajuato, Mexico - Mg.Sf.rz (v2) (version 3) | ecosystem: Host-associated > Plants > Phyllosphere > Phylloplane/Leaf | place: Guanajuato, Mexico | collected... | reverse complement strand
TCCCATACTAACTAATCCACCTAGCCCTATTAATAAGGGACCAGCTATAGCAGCAATGCCACCTAATGCAAGGACTGTGTTCTGTGCTGCTGGTGGCATTCTTTCAAAAGTACTTGCTACTGTTGAAATGGTGCTTTCTACTTTAGGTAAAACACGTTCAGCTACATTTAATAAGGAGTTGCCTAATGGTATAAGAGCATCTAATGTTTCGCGTAAGGCTTTTTTCGCTCGAACACTAAATGTTTCTTCATATTTTTTAGCAGCCTCATCCATAGTGCCATTAACGCCTTTTAATTTACCGTCAATTCCACCTAAAGAGTACATAGCTTTAGATTCAAGGTCTTCCCATTTCGTACCGTACAAGCCTACCCCAATCTGATTTGCTTTTGTTTGATCATCCATATTCTTTAATTCAGCAATAACAGCATTATGAAATTCTTTGACAGTAGCACCGCCAGTTAAATAGCTTTTCCAAACTTTATTAGTATCATCTGATAAAAGCGCCATAGCGTCTGACGTTGCTTTTGATCCGTCTTTTGCTCTGATCTGGAATTCTTTCATAGCATCATTGATGTAATCAAGGTTGTATACGCCTGCTTTACTTCCATTTATGAGAAGTTGAAAATATTCCTCTGCAGAAAATCCCATTTTTCCGAACAAAGGACCATATTCACTTAAATTGTCAAACATTTCATTAGAGAAGTTAAGTCCATTTTGAGCACCATATGCCATTAGATCATAAGCTTCTTTAGATTTAATGCCGAAGGTTTCCATGATATTTCCACCAGCTCGAGTAACTTCATTTACGTCAGCTTCCCACACATCAGCTAGTAGAAGAGAATCTTTTGTTACTTTTTTTAATTCTCCATCACTTAAATTTTTGATGTTCTGTTTTACTTGCTGGATACCTTTTGAAGCTTCAGCCATATCAGCACCAAAACCGTCTTTCCATACACCTTTGGCAGTTTCACCTAGAACTTTAGCCTGTTTATCAGTAGCACCTAATTGAATAGATAAACGAGCACTTGCACTTTCCACATCACTGGCTAGTTTCCCTAATCCTATTCCAGTAGCAGCAACTGTAGTTGTAAGGCCTGCTGTTAAGCCACCACCTACATCTTTCATTTTTTGGGCTGCTGCACCTAATCTTTCACTTCCATCTTCCACAGTACGACCAAAGATTTTCCATTTACCTGTTTGATCATCAATTTTATGATTTAAATCTTCAAGAGTACTACCCGTTTTTCGCATAGCTGAAATAGCTTCATTGTATTTGATGAGAGCATCCTTTGTTTCTCGAGCATCTTCACCTTTTGCCTTTGCAATCTCTTCATAACGTACTTTTAACTGTTTAACAGCTTGCTCTTGTAAGTCAAAAACACGTTGCAAATGTTGTGATTGTGCGTATAGATGCTCGCTTTCTTCTCCCATTTTAACCATGCTTGCTGTAGTTGATTTAAATTCACTTTCAGCTACCTTTAAATCTTGTGCAATAGTAGATAAAGCTTTATCAACTTCTTTGCTAGTCCGATTAAAAGCACTGCCCTGTTCAGTGATTTTAGTATTAACACTTTGCAAAGCAAGCTCTGTCTTACGCATTTCAGCAACCGTTTTGTTATAACGGATGAGCATATTTTCCGTTTCTTTAGCTTCTACGCCTTTTGTACGAGCTAACTCCTCATAGCGACGCTTCATTTCATTAACTTTTACTTGTTGGAGTTGGAATTTTTGCGTTAGGTGGTCAGATGTTTTAGAGAGGTTTTCAATGCTATTATCATATTTATCTACACCAACCTGTGCTGCTTTAAAATCAGATTCAAGCATTTTCATTCGTCTATTCACAGTTTGAATGTTTTTGGAAAAATCACTTGAATCTAATTGTAAATTGACTTTCAGTTTCCCTACTTCTCCATCACTCATAGCCATTTATGACTCCACCTCCTTGCTACCAGATCTGGTTGATGTATACTTTTTTCGACTTATTTTCTTCTCTGATTAATTCAAGGAAATAATGAATATCTAAAGCATCAATTTCATGTGGCTTATAGCCTTCTTTCATCAAATTTCTATACAGATTCTTGATGTTCTGCAGTATCTCCTGAGGGTGTGGCAGGTGTACCTTCGCTTTCTTTTTTCAAATCTTCTTCAGTAGGATTGATCTTGACCCCTTTTACTGTAAGTACAAATTCAAAAATCTTTTCCGGTAATGTAAATGTACTTAACCCAGCCCAAACTTCATCAATAGTAAATTGATTTTCAAAAGCTTCGACCATTAGAGCAATAACTTTATCCATTTGTTCAATAGTAGGCTCTTCATTCAATACATTAAATTCTTGTTCAAGCTCATAATATTTACGGAATACAAGAGCAGGAATGAAAGCATTTTCGAACATTTTAGTAACTTTCTTTTCGCCTTCTTTTAAACGCAATTCAATTTTCATTTATAATTACTCCCCTCATATAAAAAAAGACGAGCCGAAGCCCGTCCTTATCTTATTTATTAAACTGTTGGTGTTGTTAAATCAGCAATATCTACAACTTCATTAAACCAAGTATCTACTAAACCATCCGGTAATTCTTCGTTATTAGTATCTGCTTCAATATCTGACACTCCATCAAAATCACGACTTGCAAACTTGCCAGTAATTGTACGTGTTTGGAATTCTACAGATTCACCTTTTGAAGCAAATTCTTGACCAGGAACTTGGAATTTACCTTTATATAACCACACTAATTTATCGCTATTATCATCATTTTCACTTCTAAAACCAACTGCAACATAAGGCGCTTTGTCAGTTTTTTTACGGATTAAAACCCCATTACGCAGTTCATGACCTAGCACTTCAGCTTGTACAGGTAATGGAATTTTTGTAGTTCCTAATTCTAATTCTGTATCCCCAGTGCTTGTTGCTACTGCTTTTACTCCGTTATCTGCATATAAAGATGTAGAAGAAGAGTTACGGTTTACATTTGAACTCATTGCTGGAGCAAACGATTTTACTGGACCTGCTGTATAACCTGTTTCATCGTCTTTTGTTACTAATGCGTAAACTAATTTATCTAAGCCAATTTGAGCCATTTAATACTCCTCCTAATTTTAAACATAATAAAAACGAAGTGCCTTGTGATAGACCTTCGTTTCATTTTCATATAAATCAACTGCACTGCGCCTTTTAAAGCCAGCGTCAATTAATGCTTTTTTTACTTGATCCACTAAGCCAGTGTATAAACTACCATCCTTCGTCCACACATCTACTTGGATATAATAGCCTGTACGTTTTTCTTCATTATCAGCATCTAAAGCTGAGCCTTCTCCATACTCAAAAAAAGTGATGTATGTGGAAGAATCACCTGAATAATTCACAGGGTAGACAGGATGTTTTAATGGTCTTAATGCATCCATAATGATTTTATTTATGCTCACAGGCGTGCCAACTCCTTACGGATAACATCACCCATGACACGTTGAATCTTATCTTTAACAGCTAAATAAGCAGGTTCTACAAATGGATTTGCAGACATTGTACTGGCGCCAAACTCATGGAACCAAGCATAGAAAAAGTCTTTATGTGGACCAATGTCAATATTTCCGTTAATTACTTCTGAAATAATAATGCTATCGGCTAAATGCTTTTTGTTAAAAGTAGAACGTGGTGCTCTACGTTCAATCTCAGCACGCAATATCTCAGCACCGGCTTTTAATGCCTTCTCGGCAATACGCTCTCCAACTTTATCTAGCTGTTTAAGATAGTTTTTTAACTCTGGCATACCACTTAAGTCAAGGCCCATTGTTAACCCTCACCTTCGTACGCTTTACAGATTACTTCCACAATCTCGCCTCTGTCATAAGTGCGAACAACCTCATAACGTTTAGATTCATAATCTATATGATCCTGTGAATTATAATCTATAGAACGTATTTCAAACATAACTTCTAAAGCTTCACCGGTTTGAGCAGCTAAATAGAATTCGCTGCTTCTTACACTTTTTTTATTAGCAAATACTTCTGTTTTATCATCTGGAGAACCAGGTTTTTCATAACCATTTTCATCTTGTCCTGCTTTGTTAATCACAACTAATTCAATAACATCACTAAACCGCATTATAATCACCCGACAAACTTAAAGCTCTTTTTTGTGAAATGAAGGATTCTGCAAACTTCTCATAGTCTGGGTTATCAAATCCAAAATTAGCTTTGACATAAGTAATTAAAGCCCTCTTGATTAGTGGATCATCATCTTTTTTTGCTATTTCAGAGGAAATCCCCGCCTGGATAAGTTCAAGACGGGCTGCTTCAAGGAGGTCAGTTATTTCAGTGTCAAAAGTATTGCTCTTCATGCGTATAGCTAACTTTGCATCATCGAGCAACATGGTTATTCACCTGTTTTCATGGCGGCAAGTGCTTCCTCTTTACCTTGAATCTTTTGTCCATCAGGAAGCTCATACCATCCACCTCCAGTATGTTTTGGATATTCATTTTCATCAGCTACTGCTTCCTCGTTTTCAAGAAAACCTTTATCAACTAAAAAAGCGATTCGTTCAGCATCGTTGTGCGTGTACGAATCGCCCTTTCTATAAACTTTTTTACTCTCTTTGTCTCGGAAATTATTAATTACTTTACGTTCCATTTCTCATCAGCTCCCTTTAAAATTTGTATTAAACTGTTGGAGTACCTGCTTGAAGAATAACAAATGCTTTGCTATCCAAAACATCTCCGTCCACAATTGCATATCCCATGTAGTCAGTTAAACGCTCACGAACATGATCTTCACGGTACATAGTAATATCTTCATTGATATTTGCTACATAACCTGCTGATACGTTAGCGATTAAGAATTCACCTTCTGGAATAGCTGCATCTGGTTTAATAGAACGACCTAAGATACGACCTACTCCACCTGATTGAACATCTGTAATAAACATTGGACGACCTTGGCCATCCACAATATTAGCAAGAATGTTCCAGATAGATGAGTTGCTAGCATAAATTGTTGCACCATTAACGTATGATGAATGGATAGCTGCCATAACACCTGTAAGAGTTTTAAACTCTACGCCTTTTGTTTCATCATACTCAAGGATTTGTGGTGTATCAGCTTCTGCTGTAAGAACTGTTTTAATTCCGCGTGGCTCAGGTTTAAATGTATCACCTGTACCTGGTTTTCCTTTACCTTCATAAACAGCTTTAGATAAAGAAATACCCATGCGGTCACCAATTTCACGGATAATATATGCTTCGAATTCAGCAAGAGCCATTTTCTTAAGCTTCCAAGTTACTTGAATAGCTTTCGCTAGTTCGCAGCCTGTTAAATCCAATTGACCGAATCCTAATTTGTCAGTATCAACTGTTTGATCCTCAGTATACCAACGAGCATCCACAGAATTACCATCTGATTTAAGCATAGATAAGTTTCCTGGCACACGGAACTTGCGAACATCTGCCCATAATGGATATTGCTCTTCAGCACGCTTCCAGATACCTGCAGCGATTGTTTTTGGAATAAGGATTTGACTGTTTTCAGTAGTGTGTGTGAAAGCACGATATTCATCATTAACTTTATTGAAAGTATCACGCTCTTCTGATGTTAATGTTTGGCCCATCATTTCTTTTGCCCATAAAGAACGGTATTCTTCAGTATCAATAGCATCATTCCAGTACATGCTACGAATTTCAGCTTTTGGCTGCTCCTGCTCCTTTGGCTTTGGAATTTCACGGCCTTCAATTTCTTCAGCATTAATTTTTTCAGCCATTTCACGACGTTCTTGAATTTTTTTCTCTTCTTCTTGAAGCCCGCGAAGCTCTTCTTGGATTTCCTCTACGTTAATGTCCTCATCGCCTTGAAGCAATGTTCTAATTTCTTGTTTACGTGCTAAAATTTCTTTTAATCGTTTGTTCATGGTATTCCCTCCAAAGTTTATTATAGGTATGTTTGTAAAATTAATTTTTTTCGTAATTCTTGATTCTCATGAACCTTCTTTTGTTCTAAATATGATTTATAAGGATCTTCACTTCTAGCAGATACTTGTGAGTCAGGATAAGCTGGGAACCCTACAGGACTAATTTCAAATAAATCAGCTTGTGAAATGGTACGAACAACATTGTCCGGGTCCGACTCGTCCCACTCCTGCTTACGCATTCGGAAACCGAAGCTTACACCGTCCACATCACCGCGCTTAATTGTTTCATAAGCATCGTTACCTAGAGTAGTATTAGGTAAGTCCAGTTCAAAACGAAGACCAATATCATCTTCATAAAGACGAAGGGTGCCGTTTTTAGTACGTCCTAATACTTTTGAAGTATCATGTGACCACAAAGCTCGCTGATCTTCATTAGTTAAAGAGTCTGTGAAAGCACCTTTTTTAAATTGCTCTTTAAATCTTAGAAAATAGCCCATTGATTGGGATTTCATTTCCCATTTGACTGCATAGCCTTCAATAGTTCTTACACCTTCTTCAGATTCACGAATCTCAATATTAGAATGTGGTAACTCACGTTTCTCCGTCACCGGAACCTTTGCCTTCATTGGTTTTTCCACTTTTCTCACCTCCTTCAGATGACTTGCCTTTTTCACCTAACTGATACTGATCTGCTTTTGCTGCATTCACTACATTTAATGTTTGAATAAACTCTTCTCCATTCTCTATAGGAGAAAGGTTAAATATTTCACGCGCTTCATTTTTAGAAAGAATACCTAAAGGAGCGATATCCCGAATCATGTTTACCTTTGTAGTGTTGGAAGCGTATTGTAGACGATTAGCTTCGAATACAATTTCGTTCCCATGGCCACGTTCACGATCTGTAAAAAGTTTTGAAGAAAATTCTAGGCTTAATTGAATAGCAAGAGGTTCAATAACATTTTCATAAAAGGCATTCCACTGATCTTCCGTGTAGTCACTCATGATAATGTTTTTATTGACCCCGAAATACTTATAAACCTTTTCTTCAATGACACCCATTTGCTTGTCATCAACCATTTTAGGATCATTTTTCAATTCAATATAATCTGCTTTGGCATCAAGAGCAGCAATACCCCCATTGTTTGAAACGTCCATATAATCATTAACAAACTCATCGCGTTGCTTTCTAAGGTCTTCAGTCTTTAACATTGAATTTGTAAATTTAATTAATCCACGCAAAAAAGCTGACGATTTAACAGCGTTCTTAATCCCTTCGTCGGTTGTATGAATCATATCAAGTGTGGGCATTAAAGCTTTTGCGTTACTTTCACCAAACATGTCATTGCCATTATAAAATCTTCGTAAATGGATGAAATCAGAATAAGGAGCTGTAAGCCTTTTTCCATTTAAGAATTGAAATTTAACAAATATCTCATCTTCAACTTCAACTAATTCCATGCTAGACATATCTACTGGATAAAAGCCTGAAGGTTCACCTGTAATAGAGTCCCAACGAATATATATAAAGCAATTGTTTTTTCCATATAGTTGAGTAACAACCTTATAGAAAAAATCATAAGCATTCATAAATTCATTTGGGCGAACTGTAAGTAATTTTTCAATGTTTCCATTCACATGCTGAACATCGTTGTTTAATCGACGAATATGTTTTGCCTTTAACTTGGCAGCATTGGAGGCTATAACATGGATAGCACTACGCACGATATCAGAATCATAAGGATCTTCCCCAACTGTGGTAAAGACAGGCATATAACCATTCATAAACTTGAATTGTGTCTCATTCTTTAATTGTTTAGGCTCTTTGCCGAAAATCTTATCCCAAATAGATCTCTTTCGAACTCGCATTCATTCACCTCCCTCTAAAGACATTAAAAATAGACCCTCTTATGAGCGCCTCAGATCATATTTCTATAGTCCGAGTAATTTTTTTGGAACAAAACATAAGCGATAATTAAGCTAACGGCTCCATCAATCCTCATCTTTTGACTTAACCCTTTTACAGGCCTGATATTTTCATTGTCATCTGTCTTAATAGATGTGTTAGATAAACACCATTTAAGTACAGGGTTATTGTTATAATTTACTTCATTTCCTTTTAATGCAGCTGCTAATAATTTCATTGGCTGAGACATGGTTTTAGCTCCCTGTCTTACCTCTTCCATTTCAAAACCTGCACTCATCATTTCATTAGTCCAATATTGAGAATTCCAACTATCATAGCCTAGCCACAAAGGTCTGATGTCATATTCATTAATCATTTCTACATACCAAGCCGTTACCCGTGAATAATCTACTTTATGTCCTGATGTAGCTTCCACATATCCTTTTTCAATCCATATATCATAAGGTATCTTATCCTCATGTATTTTCTTCTCAACAAGTTCTTCAGGAATAAAGTATTTTTGAAGAACATATATCATTTCGCTTTCAGGTTTTTGTACGATTAAAGTTGCACACGTTAAATCTGTAGTACTACTTAAATCGGTTCCTGCTACAGCGTAACAACCTCTTAACTCTTCGACATCAAAAGTGAGATCATTGACTATATCTCCGAAAGATAGCCATGCTTCTAAAGAAGTCTCTGGAATGTTAAAATCCTTCGTCAATAAATTTTTAACTAAAGCTGAATTTGCTTTAGCCTTATTCACCTTCGTTTCAAGGTTATCTTCTTTTTTTATGGTTCCTAGACCTGGATTTGCTTTTTTCCATTTAGAAGAATCTGTCCATTCATCACGACTATCAAGTTCATATATAATTGGCAAGAAACGATCATCTTTATAACCTTCTGGATCATCAAATCCATTTAAAAGCATAACGGCTTCATCATACTTCATATCGTATACGGATTCTCGGACAGTGCCGGCCGTCGTGATCATGAGAATGAGGGGCTGTTCCCGTGCAGATGTGCCGTCCACAATAACATCATATAAATTCTTATCTTTCCATGCGTGAATTTCATCAAGTGAGGCACCATGAACATTTAGTCCATCTAATGTATCGCTATCACTACCTACTGGCTTAAAAACACTGTCATTAAAATCTGCATTAAGCTCTTTTACTAATGTTTTAATACGATTAGAAAGAACAGGGGATTTCTTAACCATTCGTTTAGATTCTTGCCAAACAATTTTTGCCTGCTGCTCTTTTGTGGCCACTGCATAAACTTCAGCTCCACCTTCACCATCAGCAACCATGAGATATAAACAAATTCCTGATGATAAAGTAGACTTACCATTTTTACGAGCTACTATAAGAAGGGCTTCACGATATTTACGAGTGCCATCTATCTTGTGAACAAAGCCAAATAAAGCAGCAATAAAAGCCTTTTGCCATAGCTCCAACTCTATAGGCTTTCCAGCCCATTTTCCCTTGGAATGTTTGCAAAAGCGCTCTATAAATTCAATTGCATGATTAGCACGCTTAGCATCATATTCATATTCAGAATCTTGATCATATACATCAGCTGCTAATTTTTTATAAATCCGTCTAACTTTATCCCCGACAACCTCCTGCCCCGACTCAATTCTAGCCCAGTACTCTAATATCGGGTTGTAGGCTATCGGATACTTTTTCATCGACCTGCCACGAAGGCATCAAAACCGTCATTGCCTTCCTTACCATCAGCAACTTCTTTAGGTAACAAATCTGTTAGCTGCTTAACAACTTGAACATGATTTTTAATCATCGTATTGTAGACTTCCACAGCTGAAGATTTTTTTACTCCAAATTGATTAGCGCCATTTTTATATTTTTCAGTTACACCTTTTTCATTAATTTCTTTTTGCAAATCTTCAAGGGTAACAGACATAAAAGCAGCATTTTGAATGAGTGAAATAACAGCGTTCTTTTTCTTGTCATCTATATTTTCCAATAAACCATTTAATCTAGCGATTTCTTGCTTTATACGTTCATTTTTTTCTAACTCAACAGTTTCACTCATAAAAATCACTTCCTTTCACCCTATTTTTGATACTACACCCCTCATGCGAGAGACCCGTGCGTTATTCGAAGGTACTCCATCGGTCTTAAAAGGCTTCATACGCGTTTTTAAAACGGGGGGATACTTTGGATTAATTATTCAGAAACTATTCTCTCAATCGAAACTGAGCCTCCAAAATTCTTATCTATGTGGTCTTGCATTGCTTTTTGTAATCCTTCATCATCCACAATCACTTTGAATTCATTTTTAGACATATTGGTGTATTTTCTTTGAATAAAATGAGAAATATTTTGTTCTTTTAATGTTTCAATTTGCCTTTTCATTGATTCATATTGTTTGATTGGCATTGTTACTGTTATGTCCATATCATTCGCTCCTCACTAAGTCTCCATTGCTATTGAACATCAAGCCATCACTAACTACATCACTTGAACCATGATGCTCTTTGTTATGACAGTCTTGGCATAGTAACTCTAACAGTTCATGGTTAAGTGCAATGCTAGGATCATGGATATTAGCTGGTGTTAAGTACACTGTATGATGGACTATCTTCCCTACTCCCTCACATCTCTCACACAGTCCATGTCGTAATAGAATGTAGGAAGCTCTACACTTTAACCAGGCTGATGACTTATAGAACTTCTTAGCGTAAGGCTTCATTCACCCTGAATCCTCCTGACACTTATCACAGTAGCTAACAATGTTTTGTTCTTCGATATGTTCAAGAGATGAACCAAATAAGAAGTATGCTGCATGTTTCCTCTTAGCTTCATTATCGATAGTGCTTAGATATGTTAATGCTTCAACCGGACATGCTTTAGGATTATGGCCAATGAACTTCTCAATCGAATCATTAAGCTTAGGACAATCAGCTGCTTTAATTCCATGTGGTTTAAATTTCCGCTTATATTTCCTTTTAACCTGAGCGGCTTTTAAATTAGCATGAGCTTTCTTAATTAACTTTACTGGCATTCTCCTTCATCCTCCTTTAAGTAATTAGTAGATAGCTTGTATGTATGCATAGTTCAAATGAGTAAGACGTTCAATGTATTCAATCATTGTTAATCGCTCCTTTTGAACAAATAAAAAAGGACACCGCATAGGCAGCATCCTTTATTCCTGAAATTATTTAATTATTCCCTTTGATTTTAACCACAAATCAAATAATGCAGTTCCTGTAGGTCCTAGCTTTTCAATAGCAGTCATCCATACAGCTGACTTGTTTTCTTCTTCTGCACCTTCTACTAGCTTAATAGCATCTAAAATCTCTGTTAATTGTTCTTTTATTTCTTGAATTTCCTTATCGTCTATTCTGTTAAAAGAATCAGCTAAAACTTTCAATTGATTCCCACTAAAATCTGTCTCTCCTACTTGACCAACATCAAATATGGTCGCATTCTGTCCTTCTCGAATGTTAAATTCATTATCAGTCGCCTTTATAAGGCCAGCGCGGTCTGCTTTAAAAAAAACAATAGAATCTTTTTCATTACTCATATCTCCACCTCCTCCGCCTAATAATACGACAATACATGACATTTATCCTCCTTATAAGTAAATATATTTACCTATAAATTTCTAATATTATCAATTTCAAAAGAGGAATAGTCTTATATAATGACGAATATTGTAAAAAAAGGAGGTGCTTAATATATGATTATGCGAAGTGTATCATCATCCAATTTAGTAGCAGTTGGATACGATGATTCAACCAACACGTTATTTATCGAATTTAAAAGTGGAACTTATAAATATTTCAACGTACCACAAAATGTTTATAGAAACCTTTTAAATGCAAGTTCGAAAGGACAATATCATGCAGCTTATATAAAAAATAATTATCGATATCAAAGAATTTAATTATACAAAAAAGATTCAGGTTTTTTATGATACTTGAATCTTTTTTCAAAAATAAAAAGTACTTTTATTTCCTCTTCATAGCTCCACCACGGCCACGTTTCAAAGTCTGCCTGTTTATTCCCATGACATCCTTCCAGTTAACCTTTTCTTTGCGCTTACCCATCTTTTCTAGGTGTCTTAATTGATCTGTGTTAAGATGATTTTTAATTTTCATTGCAATCACCTTCTTAATTAATTTTGAGCTTTCAGATTCGCCCGTATGACGTTTTAAATAGTTTTGAACATAAATACATTCAGACATAATAAAAGCGCCCCTACAACTCAGGAACGCTCTCTCTTTGATATTTTCTTGATAATATAAATTTACCATGTACTAAAGCAAGTACCACGACTTATTTTCGAGTTTTTTTCGATTTATTTTAGGAATGTTTTTGGATTATTTTTCCCGTT
>Ga0268252_1001662_pt1 | contig 12206 bp, 11 predicted proteins | sample AgamicMgSfrz_FD_200244 | JGI IMG/M metagenome (GOLD analysis project Ga0268252, IMG submission 200244) | Agave microbial communities from Guanajuato, Mexico - Mg.Sf.rz (v2) (version 3) | ecosystem: Host-associated > Plants > Phyllosphere > Phylloplane/Leaf | place: Guanajuato, Mexico | collected... | reverse complement strand
AGAAGCGTTAAAGCTTCTTATTTCAAAAGGCTTTGACGTAATTTCTCCAATTGCTCAATCAAGTGAAACAATTGAAGAAGGAAAAATTATTCGTACAGACCCAAAGGAAGGCACCACTGTCAAAGAAGGTGACCAAATCACTTTGTATCAAAGTTCTGGAAAGAAAAAAACAGTCTTTGATGACTATACAGGACGAAACATTGATGAAGTAAAAAAACTATTAGAGCAGCGTGGATTTAAAAATATTAATGTTGAAGAAGAAGAAAGTGAAGAACCAAAAGGTACCGTTATTGAACACGATCCAGATGAAAACGATGAGGTTATTGCGGAAGATACTGAAGTGAACTTAAAAGTGAGCAGCGGACCTCCTGCTATTGTTTTACAAAACTACGAAGGATGGCAGGAAAAGAGCGTGCGTGACTTTGCTACATCAAATGGATTAAAAGTATCCACCAAAGAAGAGTATTCAGACGAAACGGCAAAAGGACTTGTTGTGTCTCAAACACCAACTCCTGGTACTCAAGTTGAGCAAGGAACAACGATTAATATCGTCGTTTCTAAAGGAGAAGAGCCTAAACCTCCAAAGGAACATACGGTGGAGGTTACGATTCCTTATGAACCTTCTGAACCTGAACCAGAAAATGAAGTGAATCCAAACCTTCAACAACTACCACAAAAAGTGGATGTATATATTGATGATGCAAATCATGATAGCAACGTTCCATTCGAATCATTCACAATCACAGAGGATACAGTTAAAACGTATACCCTTACAGTGAAACAGGGTGAGACAGCAAGCTATAAAATTGTGAGAGACGATAAAGTTCTTCAAGAGGAGACAGTTCCTTACGAAGATGATGAATAAACAAGGAGTGACGTTATGCCAGAAGGCAAAATTATTAAAGCGCTTAGCGGGTTTTACTACGTTTTAAGTGGGGATGAAACGATTCAGTGTCGAGGGAGAGGGGTATTTCGTAAACAAAAAGTAACTCCTCTTGTTGGAGATGAGGTAACGTTTCAAGCTGAAAATGATAAAGAAGGATATGTGCTAGGGATAGAGGATCGCAAGAACTCACTTGTTCGCCCTCCTATTGCTAATGTTGATCAAGCTATTCTAGTCTTTTCAGCTGTTGAGCCAACGTTTAGTACTACATTGCTTGATCGTTTTTTAGTGCTTGTTGAGTCACATGACATTGAGCCAATTATCTGTATTACAAAACTTGATTTGCTTTTAGAAGAGCAGAAAAAAGAGCTTGACGTTTTTGTTTCAGATTACCGTGAAATGGGATATGAAGTTCTTTTGACATCAACATTAGATGAAAATAGTGTTCAGATGCTTCTTCCATATTTAAAAGATAAAGTAACGGTTGTAGCAGGACAGTCTGGTGTTGGTAAATCTTCTTTATTAAATGTGTTAGATCCGAGCCTTTCCTTAAAAACAGATGACATTTCAACATCGCTTGGGCGTGGAAAACATACAACAAGACATGTTGAACTCTTATCTATTGGAGGAGGATTTGTGGCGGATACACCTGGTTTTAGCTCTCTTGAATTTACAGAGCTTGAAGCAGAGGAATTGCCATATTGCTTCCCTGAAATGGTTCGGGTGAGCGAAGGATGTAAGTTTAGAGGTTGCTTGCATGTGAAAGAACCAAAGTGTGCCGTTAAGGAAGCGGTAGAAAACGGAGAAATTCCGTCTTATCGCTACGACCACTATTTAAGCTTTTTAGATGAAATTAAACAGAGAAAGCCGAGGTATTAGAATAATGAAAATTGCACCTTCTATTTTATCTGCTAATTTTAGTGAGCTAGGAAAAGAAATTAAAGAAGTGGAAACAGCGGGAGCTGACTATATCCATGTTGACGTTATGGACGGGAAATTTGTTCCTAATATTACGATTGGCCCGCTTGTTGTTGAAGCAATTCGTCCAATTACAAGCTTGCCGCTTGATGTTCATTTAATGATTGAAAATCCAGATCAGTACATTCCTGCCTTTGCAAGAGCCGGTGCTGACATTATTTCTGTTCATGTAGAAGCATGTCCACACTTGCATCGTACAATTAGCCTTATTAAAGAACAAGGAGTAAAAGCTGGTGTTGTACTAAACCCTGCAACACCAATTGATTCTATTAAGCATATTCTTGAAGAAATTGATCTTGTTCTTTTAATGACGGTGAATCCTGGATTTGGGGGTCAAACATTCATTAAGAGCGTTCTTCCGAAAATTGAGCAGATTGCCCAACTGATTGAAATTCGCGGTTTAGATATTGAAATTGAAGTTGATGGTGGAGTAAATACACAAACTGCAAAGCTTTGTAGAGAAGCAGGAGCAAATGTTCTTGTAGCTGGTTCTGCGATTTATAATGAAGAAGATCGTGCAGGAGCTATCAATGCCCTTCGGGAGAGTTACTAAAAGATCAAACTTTTGTTTGGTCTTTTTTTATAAAGAAAGGGGAGTCAATATGAAAATTAATATATTAGCAGGAGCTCCACAGTCAACAATACCGCCCCTTCAAGATGGTGAAACAAAATGGATTGGTGTTGACCGCGGTGTATATACATTGATGGAGCAAGGCATCATGCCTATCCAAGCATTCGGGGATTTTGATTCATTAACAGAGCTGGAGCTTAAACATATTCAAGATGTTTTTCCCGAATTGAAAGTGTATCCAGCTGAAAAAGATGAAACAGATTTAGAAATTGCGATAAACTGGGCCCTTAACCAAGAGATTGAAGAAATTGATATATACGGGGCAACAGGTGGTCGTCTTGATCATATGTTTGGGGGGATTAGCCTTATTTATAAAGCTCTTCAGAAGAATGTGCGTGTTCGTCTTATTGATAAACAAAATACTTTAACAATGTATAAGGAAGGAACATATAATATTAAAGCTCATTCCCTCTATAAATATATTTCCTTTGTCCCTTTTTCCCTTGAGGTTGAAAACCTGACATTAAAGGGTTTTAAGTATCCATTACATAAAAGATGTGTTCCCGTTGGTTCGACGCTTTGTATTAGCAACGAACTTATTCAACAAAACGGTACTTTTTCGTTTACAAAGGGCATATTAATGATGATAAGAAGCAATGATTAAGTTGCTTAGCTAGTGTCATAATAAAGCTCATAATGAATAGAATATACGGTTGTTGAATCTTATTTCGTCTCGCGGTGACGAGTAGGAGGGGAAAAAATGAAATTTTATACAATCAAACTTCCGAAGTTTCTTGGAGGAATTGTGAAGGCGATGCTCAATTCGATGAAAAAAGGGGAATAAAAAAAGCACCATTATATGGTGCTTTTTTTATTAAACGCGCTCAACTTTACCAGATTTAAGAGCACGAGCAGAAACGTAAACACGCTTTGGTTTACCGTCAACTAAAATGCGAACTTTTTGAAGGTTAGCACCCCAAGTACGCTTATTAGCATTCATAGCGTGAGAACGTGCATTACCTGTACGAGTTTTACGACCAGTGATTACACATTTACGAGCCATATTGAGTTCCTCCTTACATAACTAACATCATTGACAATTATCAAAAATACTATATTACTTTACCATACGTACTTTTATAATGCAATAGTGCGCGCTTAACCTTTCAAGAAAATTTCCTTGACAGTCTATAAAAACAGGAAATAAGTCTAAGTTGCCGAAATGATAAAGAAAGCGGTTAATAACACAATAGGAGTTAAACTTTCAAAAAAACTTCATGTATAGTAAAATAGCGTTAATCTAACGGAAGAAGGGAGACCCAATACTATGTCCATTGAAATGAAAACACAGTATGGTCAAATTGATATTTCAACAGATGTTGTCGCAACGATTGCTGGTGGGGCTGCTGTAGATTGTTACGGTATTATTGGAATGGCATCTAAAAATCAAATCAAAGACGGGATTTCCGAAATCTTAAGAAAAGAAAACTTTACAAGAGGTGTTGTTGTAAGACAGCTCGAAGATGAAATTCATATTGATATGTACATTATTGTGAGCTATGGAACTAAAATTTCTGAAATCGCTCATAATGTTCAAACAAAGGTGAAATATACGCTAGAGCAAACAGTAGGTTTAACAGTAGAGTCTGTTAATATTTATGTTCAAGGCGTTCGAGTAGTTAACGTGTAAGTTAGGAGGAAATGTTGTGTCAATAACAACGTTAGACGGAAAGCATTTTGCAAGGATGATTCAGAGCGGTGCTCAAAACCTACAAAATAATGTAGAGTTTGTGGATGCTCTGAACGTATTTCCTGTGCCAGATGGTGATACAGGAACAAACATGAACTTATCTATGAGTTCAGGAGCTAAGGAAGTTGGTACAAAAGAAACTGAAAATATCGGCGAAGTTGGACAACTTCTTGCTCGTGGCTTATTGATGGGGGCAAGAGGGAATTCAGGTGTTATCTTATCTCAGCTTTTCAGAGGATTCGCAAAATCAATTGAAGGAAAAACGGTGGTAGATAGCGAAGAATTTGCTGCTGCATTTCAAGCTGGGGTTGAGACAGCTTATAAGGCAGTCATGAAACCGATTGAAGGAACAATTTTAACAGTTGCAAAAGAATCAGCAGAAAAAGCGCTCAATATTGCAAAGACGGAGAAAGATGTAACGCTTGTAATGAAGGCTGTTTTAGAAGAAGCAAAAGCTTCTTTAAAACGAACACCAGATCTACTTCCTATTCTGAAGGAAGTAGGGGTTGTCGATAGTGGTGGACAAGGTCTTGTTATTATTTATGAAGGATTTTTAGCTTCACTTGAAGGAAAAAACTTGCCAAATGTGACGGAAGTTCAGCCATCTATGAACGAACTTGTGAATGCTGAGCACCATAAAAATGCACAAGGACATATGAATACGGAAGACATTAAGTTTGGCTACTGTACAGAATTTATGGTGAAATTTGATGATAATAAGCTAGCATCGTTTCCATTCTCTGAAGAAGCATTTCGCAACGATTTAAGTGAATTTGGAGATTCTCTTCTTGTTGTAGCAGATGATGATCTTGTGAAAGTTCATATTCACGCCGAACACCCTGGTGAAGTTCTTACATACGGACAGCGCTATGGAAGCTTGATTAATCTAAAAATCGAGAATATGCGCGAACAGCACAGCACGATTGTTCAGAAAACAGAAAAGCCTTCTTTACCAAAGAAACAAAAAGAGTATGGCATTGTAACGGTTGCAATGGGACAAGGAGTGTCAGCTCTTCTAGAGAGCATTGGCGCAACAGTAGTACTTCAAGGTGGGCAAACAATGAACCCAAGTACGGAAGATCTTGTTAAAGCGATTGAAGATACAAAGGCTAAAAAAGTCATTATTTTACCAAACAATAGCAATATTGTAATGACAGCTGAACAAGCAGCAGATGTCGTAGGAAAGGATGTCGTTGTTGTTCCATCTAAAACAGTACCACAAGGAATGACTGCACTGCTCTCTTTTAATGCTGAGCGTAATTTAGCTCAAAATAAACAAGAGATGACAAATGCTTTAGAAAATGTAAAATCAGGACAGGTCACATATGCGGTTCGTGATACAACAATTGACGGCATCGAGATTAAAAAAGACGATTTCATCGGAATTCACGAAGGTAAAATTGTAACAAAAGCACATAGCTCTCTCGAAGCTGTTCAGCTTTTACTTTCCAAAATGATTGATGAAAATGATGAAATATTAACGGTTCTTTACGGTGAAGAAACCAATGGGGAAGATATCGCTAAACTTGAACAGCACATCGATGAAAAGTTTGAAGATGTAGAGTTTGAAATTCATGAAGGAAAGCAGCCTGTATATCAATACATTGTAGCCGTGGAATAAAAAGCAGCACTCAACAGTTTTGTTGGGTGTTTTTATTTGATTGAAAAAATATTTTTATATATAAAAAAGAGTGAGAATTCTTATAGTGTGAGTAGGTTCATCTTTGAATATAAATGCTTAAATAACCTTTTTTTTAATGCGTAATCATTTACGAAGCTTCCTAAAGTTTGTTATATATAGTATAGTAATTTGATTTTTCATCTTAGAGAGGGTTTTCTATGGATATTTTAATTGGAACATTATTACTTCTTATTGTTCTCGTATTTTTTACAGTATTTAGTTACAAAGCACCGTATGGAATGAAAGCAATGGGTGCCTTGGCTAACGCAGCGGTCGTATCTTATTTAGTAGAAGCTTTTCAAAAATATATAGGAGGCGACATTATTGGTTTCTCGTTTCTTGGTGAGTTAGGACATCTTGCAGGCGGAATGGCAGGAGTAGCAGCTGCTGCACTCGTTTGCTTAGCCCTTGGAGTTTCACCTGTATATTCCTTGATGATGGGCGTAGCTTGTGCTGAAATGGGGCTTCTTCCAGGATTTTTTGCTGGATATATTGTAGCTTTTTTAGTAAAAGTAATTGAGAAACGTTTTCCTGCCGGGCTTGATTTATTAGGTACTGTCATTATTGCAGCACCGCTCGCCCGTTTCATTGCAGTAGAAGTTTCCCCATTAGTAGACGCTACGCTTCTTAAAATTGGTGGAATTATCGACCAAATAACATCATCAAGCCCTATCTTAATGGGAATCATATTAGGAGGAATCATCACAGTTGTAGCGACTTCCCCTTTAAGTTCAATGGCGTTAACAGCTATGCTTGGACTAGTTGGTCTGCCAATGGGAATCTCAGCAGTTGCTATTGTGGGCTCAGCTTTTCTAAATTATGTTCTTTTTGACCGTCTTAAGTTTGGTTCTAGAAAAACAACAATTGCGATGACAATTGAGCCTTTAACACAAGCAGATCTCGTTGCGGCAAATCCTATTCCAATTTATGTAACAAATTTTGTTGGTGGAGCTCTATCAGGTATTGTTGTAGCGTTATTTGGCCTTATCAATAATGCAACAGGAACAGCAACAGTTGTTGCAGGACTTGTTGTAATGTATGGGTTTAACGATCCTATAAAAGTGACGATTTGTGTGCTAATATGTGGAGTGATTGGAATCGTATGCGGTCTTCTTGGTTCATATGTATTTAGAAACTTTAAGATTGTACGTGAGGAAGAAGTTCGTGGTAGAGGACAGGAAGCAGCGTAGAGAAAACAAATAGGCAGCATATAGTACTATATGCTGTCTATTTTTGAGAAATAAAAAAACTTCAGTATGCAGAGGAGAGAGTTTATGAGATATAAATCTGTATTCGATATTATCGGTCCTGTTATGATTGGTCCATCTAGTTCCCATACGGCAGGAGCAGCCCGCATTGGAAGAGTAGCACGGACAATTTTTGGTGTTCAACCTGAGAGCGTTATCATTTCATTATACGGTTCTTTTGCCGAAACATATAAAGGCCATGGAACAGATGTAGCACTTGTTGGCGGCTTGCTTGACTTTGATACATCTGATACGCGTATTCCACTGAGCTTAAAGCTAGCTAAAGCAGCAAACATGAACGTAACCTTCATTGAAGAAGAAGCCATAAGCGATCATCCGAACACTGCTCGATTGCAATTAAAAGCAGGTGAAAAGGAAATGGAGATTGTGGGTATTTCTATTGGCGGTGGGACAATTCAAATTGTTGAATTGAACGGTTTTAAACTCAATTTATCTGGAATGAACCCAGCGATTCTCGTTGTGCACAATGATCGTTACGGTTCCATTGCAGGAGTTACAAATTTACTTACCAAATATCATGTCAATATTGGCCATATGGAAGTATCGCGCAAAGAAAAAGGAAAAGTGGCGCTAATGGCCATTGAAACAGATGAAAATATTAGTGATGAAGTGATTGAAGAAATTAAAGGACTTCCAAACGTGTTACAAGTTACAAGAATGATAGATTAAAGAGATGGGGGAAAAGATATGTTTCGTAATGTAGCAGAATTAGTGGAGCTTGCCGAAACACAAGGCAAAAAGATTTCACACATTATGCTTGAACAAGAATGTGAAGTAACAGGATTAACAAAAGAAGAAATTTTAGAGAAGATGAGTCGCAATTTAACAGTGATGGAAGAAGCGGTTGAGCGTGGATTAAAGGGTGTTCAATCTGTCACAGGTTTAACGGGAGGAGACGCTGTTCTTCTACAAAATTATATTAAAACAGGGAAATCGCTTTCAGGGGACCTTTTGCTTGATGCTGTGAGCAAGGCTGTGGCAACAAATGAAGTGAATGCTGCAATGGGAACAATTTGTGCAACACCAACGGCAGGAAGTGCAGGGGTTGTTCCTGGTACGCTTTTTGCGGTTCAAAACAAGCTCCATCCCTCTCGAGAAGAGATGGTTGAGTTTCTTCTTACAGCAGGTGCGTTCGGATTTGTTGTAGCTAACAATGCTTCGATTTCAGGAGCTGCAGGAGGCTGTCAAGCAGAGGTTGGTTCTGCAAGTGGGATGGCCGCTGCTGCTATTGTAGAGATGGCAGGTGGAACACCACAGCAATCAGCTGAAGCAATGGCGATTACACTGAAAAATATGTTAGGCTTAGTATGTGACCCTGTTGCAGGTCTAGTTGAAGTACCGTGTGTTAAACGAAATGCAATGGGAGCTAGCAACGCGATGGTGGCAGCGGATATGGCGCTTGCTGGAATTACAAGCCGAATTCCTTGTGATGAGGTCATTGAAGCTATGTTCAAAATAGGTCAAACAATGCCTGTCGCGCTAAAAGAAACTGCGCAAGGAGGGTTGGCGGCAACACCAACAGGTCGCAAACTTCAGGAAAAGATCTTTGGTAGCTCGCTTACGAAAAGTGAATAAATTACAGCAATTATCTATTTCAGCTTTAAAAGGGATCGGAGCAGAAACGAATGCATCGCTAAATTCGCTTGGTATTCTATCTGTAGCTGATCTTATTGAATATTTTCCGTATCGTTATGAAGATTACCGTCTTCGTGATTTAGCGGAAGTTAAACATGAAGAAACGGTAACAGTAGAAGGGATAGTACATGGTCCCCCAAATGTGATGTTTTATGGAAAGAAAAAGTCACGGTTAACTTTTCGCATGCTTGTCGGAAGGTATGCAGTAAACGTAACCGCGTTCAATCGCGGTTTTTTGAAAAATAAATTACAGCTAAATGAAACAGTAACAGTAACGGGAAAGTGGGATAAAAATCGTCAAACAATCTCATTAAAAGAATTGAAAGTGGGTCCATTTAAAGCTCAGCAAGAAATTGAGCCTGTTTACTCTGTAAAAGGAAACTTAACCGTTAAGGCACTTCGACGTTTTATTCGTCAAGCGCTTAGCGAATACGGCGAAGAAGTAGCTGAGCTTTTACCAAAATCCCTTTTAGACAAATATCGTCTCCTAGAGCGTGAAGAGGCATTAAAAGTGATTCATCTTCCGAAAACGCATGAGGAACTTAAATATGCAAGACGGCGCTTTGTATATGAGGAGTTTCTTCTCTTTCAACTAAAAATGCAGGTGCTTAGAAAAAGAGAACGAGAAGGTACAAAAGGGATGAGTCAACATATTCAAGCGAAGGATATTGTAGAGTTTACAGAACAGTTGCCGTTTCCTTTAACAGGAGCGCAAAAGCGTGTTGTAAATGAAATATTCGCTGATATGAAGTCGCCGTACAGAATGAACAGACTTCTTCAAGGTGATGTTGGATCAGGAAAAACAGTTGTAGCAGCTATTGCGCTTTTTGGTACGGTAAAAGCAGGTTATCAAGGGGCGCTTATGGTACCAACCGAAATTTTAGCTGAACAGCATGTTTCATCGTTAAAAGAACTCTTAGGTCGTGTTGGTATTACAGTGGAACTTTTAACAAGCTCTGTCAAAGGAAAACGCCGTCGTGAGCTCTTAGAAAAGGTAGAAAGCGGCGAAGTGGATGTTTTAGTTGGAACGCATGCTCTTATTCAAGGTGAAGTAATGTTTAAAAAGCTTGGGCTTGTTATTACAGATGAGCAGCATCGATTTGGGGTAAACCAGCGTCGAACATTACGCGAAAAAGGTGAATTTCCAGACGTTTTATTTATGACAGCAACTCCGATTCCTAGAACGCTTGCAATTACGGCTTTTGGAGAGATGGACGTCTCTGTTATTGACGAGATGCCTGCAGGAAGAAAAGCGATTGAAACGTATTGGGTAAAGCATGATATGCTTGAAAGGATTTTACAGTTTGTGCAAAAAGAGCTTGTGAAAGGAAGACAGGCATATGTAATTTGTCCGCTCATTGAAGAGTCAGAAAAGCTCGATGTACAAAACGCCATCGATGTTCATGCAACACTTCAACAATATTTTGGGGACAAATGGAATGTAGGTCTTATGCACGGAAAGCTTCATCCAGATGAAAAAGACGAAGTGATGCGGGAGTTTAGCGAAAATAAGACTCAAATTCTAGTTTCAACAACTGTTGTTGAAGTAGGAGTAAACGTTCCGAATGCCACAATGATGGTTATTTATGATGCAGAACGATTTGGCCTTTCTCAGCTTCACCAGCTTCGCGGCCGTGTCGGAAGGGGAAGTGAGCAGTCATACTGTGTATTGCTTGCAGATCCAAAATCGGAAGTTGGGAAAGAAAGAATGAAGATTATGACGGAAACGAACGATGGATTTGTTCTTTCTGAGAAAGACTTAGAACTTCGCGGTCCTGGGGACTTTTTTGGAAAGAAACAAAGCGGTCTTCCTGATTTTAAAGTAGCTGATATGGTGCATGATTATAGAGCGCTTGAAACGGCTCGTGATGATGCAGCAAAGATTGTTAACAGCGAAAAACTTTGGAAAGATAAGGAATTTGCGCCGCTGTTAACGCATCTTGAAGAAACAGGTGCTTTAACAACAGAAAAGCTAGATTAATAGAACAAAGCTAGAGCTGTTCAAGACGGACAGCTCTTTTCTTCATGGAAAAAAGGTTGCAAAGCCTATCATTTGATTATATACTGCTATTAGTACCTAGTATTAAAAAGCGGATGGTGGAGCATGAGATTAAATAAAAAGGAACGGAAAAAGCAGTTACAAGAAACAATTGATCAAAACCCGTTTGTAACGGATGAAGAGTTAGCTGAACGTTTCTCTGTTAGCGTACAAACCATTAGGTTAGATCGCTTGGAATTGTCGATTCCTGAACTTCGTGAACGTATTCGGCATGTTGCCTCAACACAGCTAGAAAATAAAGTCCGTTCTTTACCAATTGAAGAGGTTATTGGTGAAGTGATTGACTTAAATCTTGATCAATCAGCGATTTCTATTTTTGATGTAAAAGAAGAGCACGTTTTTAAGCGTAATCATATTGCACGTGGCCACCACCTTTTTGCACAGGCCAATTCACTTGCTGTTGCTGTTATCAATGATGAATTGGCGTTGACGGCTAATTCATCCATTCAGTTCCACCAGCCTGTTAAGCTAGCGGAACGTGTTGTAGCAAAAGCCAAAGTGAAAGAAAAAAGTGCAAAAAAAGAACGAACAACTGTTGAAGTATTAAGCTACGTTGGACAAACGCTAGTATTTTCCGGCCTATTTGAGATGTATCATTCAAATAGAGCAGGAGAGGGGGATCACAATGAAAATCACAATTGATGCTATGGGCGGTGATCATGCCCCAAAAGCGATAATTGAAGGAGCAGAGCGAGCAATTGCTCATTTCCCTGATTTACATATCATTTTAGTTGGGGATGAAAACCTTATTCATCCACACTTGAAAAATAAAGAACGAATGACAGTTTTACATACGGAAGAAGTTATTGAAGCAACGGACGAACCTGTTCGGGCAGTGCGTCGTAAGAAAAAAGCTTCAATGGTGCTCGCTGCCCAACAAATTGCGGATGGAGAAGCAGATGCTTGTATTTCAGCAGGAAATACAGGTGCTCTTATGGCAGCAGGTTTATTTATTATCGGGCGCATTCAAGGGATTGAACGTCCAGCTTTAGCTCCAACACTACCGACTCGTACAGGAAATGGATTTTTACTATTGGATGCAGGCGCAAATCCAGATGCAAAGCCAAATCATCTTCTTCAATATGCTATTATGGGAAGCATTTATGCTAAAAGTGTATTTGGTATCGAGTCTCCTCGCGTTGGGTTGTTAAATGTAGGAACAGAGGAGAAAAAAGGGAGCGACTTAACAAAGCAAACATTTCCACTTCTTCAAGATGCCGATATTAATTTCATCGGAAACGTTGAGGGAAGAGACTTATTAGAAGGCGTTGCAGATGTTGTTGTAACAGATGGTTTTACAGGAAACATTGCGTTAAAATCGATTGAAGGAACAGCACTTTCTGTATTTTCAATGCTGAAAGAGACGCTTACAAGTTCATTT